>OHIJ01000088.1_pt1 | contig 50630 bp, 56 predicted proteins | sample 1568331 | NCBI WGS metagenome assembly OHIJ01 (sample SAMEA3879501, study PRJEB24766) | human gut metagenome | biome: human-associated habitat; feature: feces | place: USA | collected 1985/1987
AGAACCCAACTGGCTGTTGGGGTATCTAAACCCTACACTTATATATTAGGAGGAGATTATAGTAGATTGGTTTCATATAAAGGAGAGGCAGCAGTTGAAGGATGGGGGAAAGGAGGAACAATACAGTATGAACTTTCGTCAACGGTAGAATTAGAAAGATTAGGATTATTAAGAGAAATAAACTAGTATGGAGGTCAGAAGATGAAAATAGAGGATGCAAGAAAAATAATACAAGAGGAAAGTCTTCAAGGTTACAATTTATGCGAAGAACGAGAAAATAGAGAAAATGAAGTAGTGCTTAAGAAAGAAAATGAAAAATGTTGTTACACGCAATGTGCTTTTAACATTACCAACCTAAAAATTGACGTAATAATGTAAAGAGGAGCATCGTAATGGAAGATAGTGAAAAGGTTATTGTAAATTTTGTGAATGAAAATAATGGAAAGAGACATGAATTGGAAATCCCCTTGAATATAACAGCCAAAGCTCTGGTGACTGCATTAAACAAAGCATATAATCTGCAAATTGATGAAGCCAATGAGAATGAATGTTATATGGCCTGTGAGCAGCCAATTGCATTTTTGAAAGGAAACAGGATGCTTGAGGATTTTGGTGTTAGGAATGGTTCGACAATTATATTTGGGAGAAAATGAAAATGGAAAATTATGGATGGTCAATAGAATTAAATCCGGGATATGTTCTGATAATAGGGAATGCACCTGATGCACATATACAGCTTGACAGTGCATATGGTAGAGCTGTGAGAGTAGGATTGCAGGTGAAAGATGATATATCATGTGCTATGTTATCGGAATATAGTTCGTCATACAACACATATACAAAAAATATAATAAATAATAGTTGATTATAACGAACAAAAAATACGTAAATGCCGAAAATTGTCTAAAATTGTACAGCTTTCGGCATTTTCAATGTATACTTTTTACAAAATCCGTGGAAAAGGGCTCCGTGTGACCGTTGTGTGACCAAAGAGGTGTATAATCTTATTCAAGAGGAAAACGTATAAATAAAATATGAGGATAAGAACGCGTGCTTTGAGATAAGGAGCCGGAATATAATAGATTGTCACAGAGCATACATAGGGACGAAAATGGAATTAAAGCCAGAAGCATTTAAAGGGAAAATGTTTAAGGTAAATGAACGGAAAAATTTTTTTGAAAAAAATTAAAAAAGTACTTGCATTATTCGTTTGACCATGATATTATAATACACGGTTCGTTGGTCAAGCGGTTAAGACGCCGCCCTCTCACGGCGGAAACACGGGTTCGATTCCCGTACGGACTGCTAAGTATTTAAAGCCGGTACATTCATGGAAGCATGATGTACCGGCTTTTTCGTTGTATATATTCATATGAGGCAGAGCTATTTATGAGCAGCTGCAGCTACTGCATGTTTTTATTATAAAAGTATGGTATAACATGAATATTTCTCAATAAGGAAATATGCCCTTGCAATATACCCCACCGGGGTATATAATGCTCTTGAAGACAGATACCCATAAGGGGTATGGTTAGACGCGTAAAACAAATGCATAATGCGGAACAAAGAACAAATGGAGGTACCCATGACAGAAAAAGAAACCAAATGCTGTTGCTGCAACCGCAAAAAAGAGCGGTCAGAGCAGGAATATAAGGATCTCATCAACAGACTTAGCCGTATAGAGGGGCAGATCCGTGGAATCAAGCGTATGCTGGATGAGGATTGCTACTGCCCTGACATCATCACACAGGTGGCGGCCGCAAATGCTGCGCTCAACAGCTTCAATAAAGTCCTTTTGGCCAATCATATAAAGACGTGTGTGGCAGATGACATAAGAGCCGGCAAGGATGAGACAATAGATGAGCTTTTGAACACACTGCAGAAGCTTATGAAGTAGTATTATAAGAAGGCGGGTATAAAAATGAGTACAATAATCACAATATTAATAATAGCAATAATTGCCGCACTGGTGATTGTGGGCTTAAAGGAGACTATAAAGCATTCAAAGGGCGAGGGCGCCTGCTGTGGCGGTGGAGCCATGAAGGAGGACGAGGAAGCCACAGTACAGCTTACAGGCGAGATTGTCACGAGAGCAGATGTGCACATAGACGGAATGCACTGCATGAACTGCAAGAACTCAGTCACACGCTCACTTCAGAAGATGAGCGGAGTATCGGCAGATGTGGATTTAAAGCATGGCGTGGCACATGTTGAGGCAACCAGAGAGCTAAGCGATGAGGAAATCACATTTGCCATCGAAAGACTGGATTTCAAGGTGACAGGAATTGAGAGATTTTAGAAAAGGCTTTTGAATAGTTAGATTCAAATAGTAGAAAGAAGGAAATACAGACAGTATGAAGCAATATACAGTTACAGGAATGAGCTGTGCGGCATGCTCTGCCAGAGTGGAAAAGGCTGTCTCTAAGGTTGATGGTGTGACGAGCTGCTCTGTCAGCCTTTTGACCAACTCGATGGGAGTCGAGGGAAGCGCGACAGATGCGCAGATAGTGGAGGCAGTAGAGCAGGCGGGCTATGGAGCGAGTCCCAAAGGCACAGCAACAGAATCAGAAAATGACAAAGCGAATAACAGCTTAGAGCAGCTAAAGGCAGCGCAGGATGCGCTTGTAGACAGGGAGACACCGAAGCTGCGCAACAGGCTTATAGCATCGCTCATATTCTTGGTTGTTCTCATGTATTTTTCCATGGGACATATGATGTGGGGCTGGCCGTTGCCTGAGTTTTTCAATGGAAACCATGTGGCTATGGGGCTTTTGCAGCTTCTGCTTACAGTGGCGGTAATGGTCATAAACCAGAAGTTTTTTATCAGTGGCTTTAAGGGCTTGATTCACGGTGCTCCCAACATGGATACGCTTGTTGCGCTTGGATCTGCGGCATCGTTTGGATACAGCGTGTATGCACTTTTTGCCATGACAGCTGCGCAGGTGAATGGCGATATGGATGCGGTCATGTCATATATGCATGAGTTTTATTTTGAATCCGCAGCCATGATTTTGGCGCTGATTACTGTCGGAAAAATGCTTGAAGCGCACTCAAAGGGCAAAACAACAGACGCTTTAAAGAGCCTGATGCAGCTTGCCCCAAAGACAGCAACTGTTGTAAGGGATGGCGTGGAGCAGGAAATTTCTGTGGATGCAGTGAAAAAGGGCGATATTTTCGTGGTCAGACCGGGGGAAAATATCCCTGTGGACGGTGAAATAATAGATGGAACAACCGCTGTCAACGAATCGGCACTCACAGGAGAGAGCATTCCTGTGGATAAGCAGCCGAAAGATGCAGTAAGCGCTGCCACAGTGAACCAGTCAGGCTTTATAAAATGCCGCGCAACCAGAGTAGGCGAAGACACCACACTCTCACAGATTATACAGATGGTTTCTGATGCCGCAGCGACAAAGGCACCTATTGCAAAAATCGCTGACAGGGTATCGGGAGTATTTGTGCCGGCGGTTATTACAATTGCAATCATTACAATAATAGCATGGCTTATAGCCGGTGAGACCGTTGGCTTTGCGCTTGCCAGAGGCATTTCGGTACTCGTGATAAGCTGTCCGTGTGCACTTGGACTGGCAACTCCTGTTGCGATAATGGTAGGAAATGGCAAGGGCGCAAAGAGCGGTATACTCTTCAAGACAGCGGCAAGCCTTGAGGCAACAGGCCGCACACAGATTGTGGCGCTTGATAAGACAGGCACCATAACAAGCGGTGAGCCGAAGGTGACGGATATCGTGCCGGATGAGACATTTTTTGAGGAAACCGGCAATCATGCCGGAAAGCTTCTTGCAATAGCTGCATCAGTCGAGGCCAAGAGCGAGCATCCGCTTGCAAAAGCCATTATGGAGCGCGCTAAAACGGATGAAATCGCTGTCGCAGAGGTGACGGATTTTAGCGCTGTTGTAGGAAATGGTCTGACTGCAATACTTGCAGGCAAAATGATAAAAGCAGGAAATCTTGCTTTTGTCAGCAAATTTGTAAAAGTGTCAGATGATATGCGCGCGAAAGCTGTCGAATTTTCAAAGGAAGGAAAAACTCCTCTGTTCTTTGCCGCAGATGACAGGCTTTGCGGTATCATAGCCGTTGCAGATACAATAAAGGAGGACAGTCCGGAAGCTGTCAGACAGCTTAAAAATATGGGTATCAGAGTTGTTATGCTCACCGGTGACAACGAGCAGACTGCCAATGCCATTGGAAAGCAGGCGGGAGTGGACGAAGTCATCGCAGGTGTGCTTCCGGATGGTAAGGAGGCTGTCATAAGGAAGCTAAAAAAACAGGGCAGGGTAGCCATGGTTGGTGACGGAATCAATGATGCACCGGCGCTCACACGTGCGGATATGGGAATTGCAATCGGCGCGGGAAGTGATGTGGCAATAGATGCAGCGGATGTTGTCCTGATGAAGAGCCGCCTGATAGATGTACCGGCAGCAGTGCGGTTAAGCCGTGCTACATTGACAAATATACACGAAAATCTGTTTTGGGCATTTTTCTATAATGTAATAGGTATTCCACTTGCGGCCGGTTTGTGGTATCCTTTATTAGGATGGAAGCTCAATCCGATGTTTGGAGCGGCGGCGATGAGCCTGTCGAGCTTCTGCGTTGTTACCAATGCCCTGCGGCTGAATCTGTGCAGGGTGTATGATCCTAAGCATGACAGAAAAGCAACACCAGATAGAAAAAACAAAACAAATAAACCAAATGAAAGTGAGGAAAAATCAATGACAAAGACAATGAATATCGAAGGAATGATGTGCTGCCACTGTGAGGCAAGAGTAAAGAAGGCACTTGAGGCACTTGATGCAGTAAGTGAGGCAGCAGTAAGCCATGAGAGCGGAACTGCAGTAGTGACATTAAGCTCTGACATTTCCGATGAGAAATTAAAGGAGACTGTAGAGGCTGAGGACTACAAGGTTACATCAATTCAGTAATCAGTCAGACAGTATAACAATATGAAGAAATATATAGCATTGGTATTGGCTGCAGTGCTGGTGCTTGGGATTTTTACAGGATGTGGTAACAAGGGCAACAAAGAGACAGAATCACAGACAGATGAGAAAGCCACTGAGTCGGTGAATTCTGCAGAAAATAATACTGAGGACAGTACGCAAAGCAGTACAGAAAACAGTACAGAAAATCAGAATGTGGCTGATACAGAGCAGCTCACCACAGAAAACGGACAGGAGAGCTCAGTTCTTGCCTGTCCGTCAGTAAACGGTAAGCTGCATGTGGAGGGCAGCAAGCTCGTTGATCAAAATAACAACGAGGTGCAGCTTCGCGGAGTCAGCACACACGGTCTTGCGTGGTATCCACAGTATGTGACCAATGATTGTTTTGCCACGCTGAAAAGCTTTGGAGCAAACGTGGTGAGGCTCGCCATGTATACCTACGAAAGCGGTGGCTACTGCACAGACGGTGACAGGCAACAGCTTGAGACACTTGTGCAAAACGGCGTGCAGTACGCACTAAACAACGACATGTATGTCATCATCGACTGGCATGTGCTAAACGAGGGCAATCCAAACCGCTACAGTGATGTGGCAAAGACATTTTTTGCCAAAATGGCACAGCAGTATGCCTCATACAACAACGTGATTTACGAGATTTGCAATGAGCCGTGCAAAGGTGCGACCTGGGGAGATGTGAAGTTTTACGCCAGCGAGGTCATTCCGTCAATCAGAAGCTACGACAAGGATGCAGTCATACTGATAGGCACACCTAACTGGAGCCAGGATGTGGATGAGGCAGTCAAGGACCCTGTCACAGGCTATGATAATATCATGTATACACTGCATTTCTATGCCGCGACCCACAAGGAGGACTTGCAAAACAAGCTAAAATCGGCGGCAGACGCCGGACTGCCGATATTTGTATCAGAGTTTGGCATCTGCAGCGCCGACGGAAACGGTCAGGTGGACATAGATTCCGCAAACAGCTGGATCAGCCTGCTCGACAGCTACGGTATCAGCTATGTGTGCTGGAATCTGTCCAATAAGGACGAAAAATCAGCGCTTCTAACACCTGCCTGCGATAAGACAAGCGGCTTTACCTATGAGGATTTAAGCGATGAGGGCAAGTGGCTGTACGGTGTGCTCACAAGTCATGTGACACAGGTCTTGAATTAACGAAAAGCCTCAGATGTACGGAAAACGGCGCATCTGGCAATGCAGGGATAGAAGCATCCATGCACTCAGCCGGCATGCACATGAGGCAGATGCAGATACTTTTCTCTGGTGGCAAGTCCGCCGCGGATATGGCGTTCGGACTTGTTGATATCGAGAATGTGACGCGCTTTTGAGGCAAGCTCCGGGTCAATGCGAAGCAGCCTGTCAGCATCCGTGATATCCTTGTGCACAGTGGATTTGCTGATGCCAAACTGCTTTGCAGCCTGACGCACCGTGGCATTATTTTCAACTATGTAGTTGGCGATTTCCACCGCCCTTGTCTCAATATATGATTTCAAAAAATACTCCTGCATATTCTGTTGTTACAGTTTATGCAGGAGTATTTTTAATATTACACACAGGTTGTAATTCTATTTACGTTTTTCGTAATAAAATAAGAAAACGGTTTCTTAACCGCAGGAAAGCTGTATCTTAAGTGAATTAAGCATATGCGGATGCGATGAGCTCAATACATTTATCGTATCCAAGCACAGAGCTGTTTAGCACCAGGTCATAATTTTTCCTGTTGCCCCACTCCTTGTCGGTGAAGTAGCGGTAATTTACAGAGCGCTTCTTATCGACATCCTTTAGCAGCTTTTTGACCTCGTCATCGCTTTTTTGGTAGAGCTTTTTTATTCTTGCAGCTTTCTCAGGCTTGTTTGCCTCTATAAAAACATTCAGCACATCATCCCTGTCAGAAAGAATGTAGTCTGCGCAACGTCCCACAATAACGCATGGCTCTTTTTGCGCAATATCCTTGATGAGCTTCTGCTGGATATTGAAAATCTGGTCGGAAAGAGAAACTCCTGTGATGTCGCGCCCCACAAATGCATATGAAAAAATACTTCCGGCAGGTGCATATTCGCCCTGGTTTGCGACAATCTGCTCAGAGATACCGAGCTCCTTTGCCACATGCTCAATTATTTTTTTATCGTAAAACTCAATGCCGCATTTTTGAGCAATCTGCTCTCCGATAAAGCGACCGCCACTGCCAAACTCTCGGCTTATAGTGATTATTTTAAAACTCATGATGAAACCTCCCAGCCTATAAAAGTGTTTATAATTCATTATAACGTAATTGCACATAAAATCAAAACAGAAATTTAACAAAATCGCTTGCAGATAAGCACTCCGTAATCTATAATGACATAAGAAAACATGTTGCTTTTACGTAATCAATGAGATGGCAGCAGATAACATATGTTATGTTTTTGTTATTGTTTACACCACAGTGTGGCAAACAGCAATTACGTGACGTTTCAAAGATTGTAAAACAGCAACATAGCGAATAAACAATTAGGAGGAAAACATGGATCAGGAAAAGGTCATAGTCATAGACTTTGGTGGTCAGTACAATCAGCTTGTTGCGCGCCGTGTCCGCGAGTGCAACGTGTACTGTGAGATTTACTCATACAAAATAGACATTGAGAAAATCAAAGAAATGAATCCAAAGGGCATCATCCTTACAGGAGGTCCAAACAGCTGTTATGAAGAGGATTCTCCATCATACCAGAAAGAGCTGTTTGAGCTGGGAATACCGGTGCTTGGCATCTGCTACGGTGCACAGCTTATGATGCATAAATTAGGCGGAAAGGTAATCACACCTGAGGTTGGAGAGTATGGAAAGACAGAAATCACATATTCTGCAAACGGCGTGATGTTCAAGGATCTGCCATCAGAATCAGTATGCTGGATGAGTCATTTCGACAGAATTGCAGAAGCTGCACCGGGCTTTGAGGTAGTTGCGCACACTGCAGACTGTCCAATAGCCGCAACACAGAATGTTGAGAAGAAATTATATGCAGTACAGTTCCATCCGGAGGTACTTCACACCAAGAACGGAACACAGATGATTTACAATTTCGTCCGTGGCGTATGTGGATGTGCAGGCACATGGAAGATGGATTCATTTGTCAAAAACACAATCGACGAAATCAGAGAGCAGGTCGGTGACGGCAAAGTGCTCCTTGCACTTTCGGGTGGAGTAGACTCATCAGTGCTCGCAGCACTCCTTGCCAAGGCAATCGGCAAGCAGCTAACCTGCGTATTCGTAGACCACGGACTTCTCCGCAAGAACGAGGGCGATGAGGTAGAGGGCGTATTCGGCAAAGGCGGTTCGTTCGACATCAACTTTGTCCGCGTCAACGCACAGGAGCGCTACTACAGCAAGCTTGCAGGCGTCACAGAGCCTGAGCGCAAGCGTAAAATCATCGGTGAGGAATTTATCCGTGTATTCGAGGAAGAAGCTAAGAAAATCGGAAAGGTTGACTTCCTTGCGCAGGGAACCATCTATCCGGACGTAGTGGAGAGTGGACTCGGCGGAGAATCTGCAGTCATCAAATCACACCACAACGTAGGAGGTCTTCCGGAGCATGTCGATTTCAAGGATATCGTGGAGCCACTCAGAAACCTCTTCAAGGACGAGGTCCGCAAGGTCGGACTGGAGCTCGGATTACCTGACTATCTCGTATTCCGTCAGCCATTCCCAGGCCCAGGCCTTGGAATCCGTATCATCGGCGAAGTCACAGCCGAAAAGGTACGCATTGTACAGGATGCAGACTGGATTTACAGAAGCGAAGTGGAAAAGGCAGCAAAAGAGTACAAAGAGGCCCACGGCGAGGAACCATCATGGATGCCAAACCAGTACTTTGCAGCCCTTACAAACATGCGTTCAGTAGGTGTCATGGGCGATGAGAGAACATATGATTATGCCGTTGCAGTCCGTGCAGTCCGCACCGTGGACTTCATGACAGCCGAAGCAGCCGAGATACCGTTTGAGGTACTTCAGACAGTGATGAGCAGAATTATAAATGAGGTAAAGGGAGTCAATAGAGTATTCTATGATTTGACCAGTAAGCCACCGGGAACTATTGAGTTTGAATAATATATTAGAGCCAAGAAATGCCTATTTTACGGGCTTTCTTGGCTCTTCCTATGTCCGTTGACAATCAAATGACAATACTTTTTTAATATGATTGTAAATAATTTCTTCTTATTTAGCTGGGAATTGACTCTTCCAGTCTAAATATTCTTTTTCTGTAATATCTTCATTTCTGAATTTCTGGTACATATCAGCCCATGCTCCAATATGATCCAGCATATTTAAAGAATCATGTCCTTTGTCTTTAAACATGAGCTGCGGTACGCCGGATTCATCCCGGTAGGCGTGCAGACCATATTGATCCTCTAAAGCAAATAATGCGTGCATGACACTAACATAAGTATCAAAGTTTGGATCAGACATGGCGTATGGACTGATCTTTAATGAGTTTGCTATTTTTTCCAATTGTTCTGATGATGGAAAACGATTCCCAAGTTCATAATTTCTAATTGCCGATTCGCTCAATCCGGACATGATTGCCAATTCTTTCTGTGTATATCCTTGATCGATCCGGAATTTTCTTATTTTCTCACCTACTGTCATAAGAAAACACTCCTTTGCTGATTGTTACTTAAAAGTATAGCATAAACAGTTCAAAAATGAAATATAAAAATAAACCGTTCATTTTTGAAATTATTCTATTGACAGTACGGAAGTGAAATGTTATGATGCATATACACCGTTCGATAATGAACTGAAAAAAGAAGGGAGGGATATAGATGGCTAGTAAATTATTTATATCAGCAAAAGAAGTAGCGAAAGAATTAGAAGTATCTGATTCCTATGCGTATCGTTTGATCCGTCAGTTAAATGCTGAATTGGAGCAAAAAGGTTTCGTTGTTGTCAAAGGAAAAATCAGCCGTAAATATTTTGAAGAACGAGTTTACGGTATGAACGAAATGAAATAGCAGGAGGTGATGTTTTGACAGTAATCAAAAACCCAAAATCAAATACTTATGAGGTAAGAACCTATTATAAGGACTGGACCGGCGTAAGAAAGCAGAAGACGAAAAGAGGATTTAAACGCAAATGTGATGCCCAGGAATGGGAAAGAGCGTTTAAATTAAAGGAGAATTTGAGTCTGGATATGTATTTTGAAGATTTCGTAGATCTTTATCTGAATGATATCAAATCCAGAATCAAATATAATACCTGGCTGACGAAAAAGCATATTGTAGAAAAAAAGATTCTCCCATATTTTTCGAAAAAGAAGTTGCAGGAAATAAAACCTTCCGATATTCGACAGTGGCAGAACACCATGATGAACTATCGAAATAAACAAGGAGAAGGCTATTCACAGGTCTATCTAAAGACCATCCATAATCAGCTGAGTGCAATTTTGAATCATGCAGTTAATTTCTATGATTTGAAAAGCAATGCTGCACGCAAGGCAGGATCTATGGGAAAAGAAAGAACAAAAGAGATGCTTTTCTGGACAAAAGAAGAGTATATGAAGTTCATTGAAGCGGTGGCGGATAAGCCAATCTCCTTTTATGCATTTGAAATCTTATATTGGTGTGGAGTGCGTATGGGGGAGTTGTTAGCACTGACACCGGCAGATTTCGATTTTCAGGCTTGTACTATCCGGATCAATAAGTCTTATCAAAGATTAGAGGGGAAGGATATTATTACGGATCCTAAGACTGTGAAGAGTAATCGTATGATCACCATGCCGGAATTTTTAAGCGAAGAATTAGAAGCGTATATAGGAATGCTGTATGGTTTAAATGAAAATGACAGGATATTCCAAATTTCAAAAAGCTATCTTCATCATGAAATGGATCGTGGTGTGAAGTTGTCAGGAGTGAAGAGAATACGAATCCATGATTTACGACATTCTCACGTGTCATTGTTGATTAATATGGGATATTCTGCGGTGGCAATTGGAGAAAGGGTAGGGCATGAAAGTGTGGAAATCACATATCGATATGCGCATTTATTCCCGACAATCCAAACAGAAATGGCGGAAAATCTAAATCAGGAAAGAGAGGAATATCTGGATGAGTGAAAAAAATAGGGATAACAAGAATCGGTGGCGTAATGTGACCATAGCGTTTCGAATGTCTCCGGAAGAAAATAAAGAGCTAGATTTAAGAGTAAAGATTTGTGGATACCAGACGAGACAAGAATATATCATTGAAAGTGTTTTACATCAAAAAGTCACAGCAGTAGGAAATCCGTTGATGTTAGTACAGTTTAGAAAACAGCTTCGAGGGATTGAAGAGGAACTAAAAAGGTTAACTACATTAGAGGATGCCGATGAAGAGTTGTTTACACCTATTCGAACAATGTTGGAGATATTAAATGCATTTGCAGAAGAAAGAAACTATGAAAGAAGGAAAAAAGAAAAAGCCCAGAAATAATCTGAGCAAGTTCCCTGATTATCAGAATAACTGATATACCATCCTAACAACTTGAGTATATCACAAAATTGTTGTTGCAACAATTGTTAAATTCTGTTTGCCAGGGACTTGCCCGGTTGGGCAGGAGGTGGAAATGGAAGATAATTATAGAGAAGTAAAAAAGGCAGAACCATGCCTGAAATTGATCCACATGGATCAGGTTGAAGTGGAAGAAATCGAATGGCTCTTTTATCCCTTCATACCATATGGGAAGGTCACCATTATTCAGGGAGATCCTGGAGAGGGGAAGACTACGGTAGTGTTGCAGATCATTGCAAAGTTAACAAAAGGAGAAGCAATATTAAGTGAAACAAGCGAAGGAAAATCCGAAGAGACAGGTGTAGAGCCAATCAATGTGATTTATCAAACAGCTGAAGATGGATTGGGCGATACGATCAAACCGAGATTGTTAGCGGCAGGGGCAGATTGTTCCAGAGTTTTGGTAATTGATGACCAGGATCAGCCATTAACAATGGTAGATGCAAGGTTGGAAGAAGCAATCATACAGACGAAAGCAAGACTTGTAGTATTAGATCCAATTCAAGGCTTTCTAGGGGCTGGTGTTGATATGCATAGGGCAAATGAGATTCGTCCATTGATGAAAAGAATCTCTGTATTAGCAGAGAAATATCAATGTGCCATTATTCTGATCGGTCATATGAATAAGAATAGTAATGGAAAATCATCCTATCGTGGATTGGGTTCTATTGACTTTCAAGCGGCAGCAAGAAGCGTGTTGATTGTTGGAAGAGTGAAAGATGAACCGGAAATCCGAGTGATCTGTCATGTAAAGAGTTCTCTTGCTCCGGAAGGAGATGCTATCGCCTTTCGATTAGACAAAGAAAAAGGATTTCATTGGATTGGAAAATATGACATCAGTGCAGAGGACTTATTGTCTGGTGATGGGCGAGGGCAAAAGATCCGAAGTGCGAAAGAATTTTTAAAAGAGATCTTAGCAAATGGATCAATGGAACAGGCAAAAATAGCGGAAGAAGCAGAAGAACGAGGAATTAAAAAGAAAACACTTTGGAATGCGAAGAAGGAATTACAGATTGATTCTGTGAAGATAGGGAATAAATGGTTCTGGATGTTACAAGAAGAGTAAAGGAAGATGGCAAGATTACCATATCTTAAAGAATAGGGAATCTTGCCACCTTGATTAAAAAGGAGTGAAGTGATGAAAAAAGTACAGATTGATTATGAACTGTTTCGAAAATTGATCTTTTATCATCTGGGTTCAGATGATCAGTATGAAGAAGATATTCGAAATGGCTTGGAAGAAAAATTGGATGCATTAGTCAGACATGAACTCTATACGAAGTATAAGACGGCTCCTTCTGAGGAAGAGCAGGAGAAAGCACGACAGGAATATTTAGATAAGCGTGGAGTGTCAGCTAGTTATCGATGGTGATGTTTGTTTGGGGAATATAGAACAGGAGCGTGGCACGCACCTGTGAATATCAAACAAGGAGAATTGCTGTGTGGTGTAGCCGATACAGTACTGGCTGATTTGAAAGCTCCCGGCAGGGCGCAAGGATACTTTTGATGGACGTTAGGCTGTCGAAAGTGCTTTTGCGTTACTTTTGACAAAAGTAACAAAACATGATCGCCATATCTGGCGTTTTAAAATGAAGGAAAGGAGATTTATTGAAGAGGACAATTAGTTTTATGACAGGGAAAGGCTCCCTGAACCATAACAGTAGAAAATTTCATGCAAAGAATACGGATCCGAACAGAACCCATTGGAACGTTGAATATTGTAATGAAGATATCAAAGATGTATATCATGAATTGTTTGATGATGCCTTGAAGCGTTACAACGATAAGCAGACTCGGAAAGATCGTAAGATCGATGATTACTACGAAAAGATACGTTCCGGGAAACAAGAAAAATTATTTCATGAGGTTATCCTTCAGATCGGTGATAAAGACAATATGGGATCAGAAACGATGGAAGGACAACTTGCTGCAAAGATATTAGATGAATACATGAAAGGATTTCAGGAACGGAATCCTACGTTGCGAGTATTTGCTGCTCATCTGCATTTAGACGAAGCAACGCCACATCTACATATTGATTTTATTCCCTATGTTACAGGAAGTAAGCGAGGACTTGATACAAGAGTATCTTTAAAACAAGCCTTATCGTCATTAGGATTTAAAGGTGGTTCCAGAAGTGAGACGGAGCTAAATCAATGGGTACAATCAGAAAAGGAAAAATTAGCCATGGTCATGAGGGAAAATGAGATAGAATGGGAGCAGAAAGGAACTCATGAACCACATCTTTCTGTGTTGGATTACAAGAAAAAGGTTCGAGAACAGGAAGTAGAAGAATTAACGGAACATAAGAATTTATTGGAACATGATTTGCATGATATCAGCGAATGTGTGGATGAGATCCAAAAGGAAAAAGAACAGGTAGAAAAAGAGAGAGATGCAGTAATTAAAAAGACAGAAGTGTTAGAAAAACGATTTTCTGCACTAAATTCAAAAGCTGGACTTGTTGACTCACATGCACGTGAGTATGGATATTATCCGGAAGAATGGCTGCCAGAAGCCGGAACTTTAGAGTCTGCAAAATCTTACAGGAAGAGAATATTTCCTTTGGTGAAAAAAGTTGCGAACATGATACAGGCATTGTATAGCAAATATTTAGAACTGAAAAGCAAAAATCAAAAGCTATCAGATCGAAACCTGGATCTTGAAAATCGTGTAGATCGGTTGCGAGAAGAAGTATCTGTTATAAAGAAAGAGAATGTAGCTTTGTTGGATTCTGCATGCGACCATATCAAAAAGTAGAGAACTAGCCACATCATGGTATTTGTTCTTTAATTATTGTGATGCTTCTGAAATTTCGAAAGAGCAAATATTTGGAATAATGAACCGAGAACTTCAAGGTATTTCTCAAGGAGAAAAATACTCTGAAAAGTCTTTAATGACTGACATTGATGTTTTGCTAAACATGTATAGTAAGACAGGTGGAGAAGACGATCCAGAAGAAAAAAATGTATCGCCATTTGCATCATTAGGTTTGGTGAAACAGAATGATGGAAGTTGGGAAAAGGCACATCCAGATAGACGGAGTGTTTCTGAATGGGAAGTACTATATGAACTAGCTGTTTTAATGGAGAGCAAAGACCAAATCTCCATAGAATCAGCGATGAATGGAGAAAATGGAATTATTAAAATATTTCAGATCTCCAATGTTTTAGCAAATGAGTACTTAGATAGACTAGACGCTATGGGATATATAAATGTAAGCAGGACTGCTGGCTTGGACATTATTTATAGAGTAAAGAATTTTACAAACATGACAGTGGTGCAAGATTATTATGAAATGCATAGGTAAGGGATGGACAATATGGCATTGAAAAATTGCATTAAATTTAATAAAGATTTCAAATCTGGTATAAATCTTTATTTGAGTTTAAATAAGATAGAAAAGATTGAATCATATATACCGACCAGTTCTTCAGTAAGAATTCTTGATGATTATTTGAATTCTGTATTACAGAATAAGGAACAGGCTACGATTCTGATTGGACCGTATGGAAAGGGTAAGTCACACTTACTTTTAGTTCTATTAGCGTTGCTATCTTTGGAACGAAATGATGAAAATAGTGATGTTGTAGAACAGTTGGTTAAAAAGATAAGTGCTGAGGACTCTTTAGGTAGAAAAACTATAGAGGATATCAATAAGTTATGGAAGAAAAAGCCATTTTTGCCAGTGATATTAAATAGCACTAATGGAGATTTGAATCAAGCCTTTTTGATTGCGCTTAATGATGCTCTTGTGAGAGCAGAGTTGGTAGATTTAATTCCAGATACATATTATTCAATAGCCTTGGAGCGAATTAGCAACTGGGAAAAGGAGTATCCGGAAACTTTTAATCTGTTCAAAGACAAGTTAACAGAGAACGGTTCTGCGATTGATGAATTTATAGCATCACTAAAACTTTATTCATCAGATGCATTAAAACTTTTCAAAAAAGTGTACCCATCTATAACAGCTGGTAGTGAGTTCAATCCGCTTGCCGTTTCGGACGTCTTACCTTTATACAAAAGTATTGGCGAGCAACTGGTTGAGAACTATGGTTATACCGAAATAAAATCTCTTATTTCAAAAGATTATAATGCGAGTAAAAAAATGGAAGCTGTGGGTGACAGGATAACTAAATCATGTGCAGACATCTTCCTTGAGGTGCTTGGATTATATTGTAATAATATGACTTATGATCCTGCAGAGGCAAAATGTGTATACTCTAAGGCTGCAGCAATACTCAAATTGAACGAAAATCAAATAAACGATAACTGTCAAAAGGTTTGTGTGGCGATTGACAGGGCATTGGCATTTTTGCAGATAAGATGTGGCGTGCAGTTGCTTTCAGATGTAAATTATAAATTGATGGTTCGTTTTATTGCATATATTTTTACTAATGATAAGTGGTATAAATCTTCAGATGTGCACGATAAAATTGAAGCTTGGTATTGGTCTGCTATTTTTTCCGGAGAATATGATAAAGATCAAAATGAAAGATATGAATCAAATTTGAAGTCGATGCTTAAGTCGTTAAATAGTGGTAAAGCTAAAGATTATACATGGATTGAGGATATGAAAAAGAATATTTTTGGCACACCTTATTTTTCTGATTGTGCATTTTTGACTATGGAAAAGGCTAATGAAGGTAGGGTTCCTAAAGAGCATTTGGGTAAATATGTTTGTCAGTTTTTCTTATCAAAGCCATATAGTGATTTAATCACTGATTCTGAAGAAGTTAGTGTTTTTTCAGACAAAAAATTAGAAAAGCATCATATAGTTCCTTTGGGAAGTGTGAAAAAAATAGGAGAATCTACAGATGCCTTAAGAAGTGACAAAGCAAATATGCTTAATTCACCTTTAAATTATATATACATTACGGCACCTACCAATCTCAATATATCAGATAAGTCATTGAAAGAATATGAAGAGGAAATAACTCCATCAGCTAAGGCTTCTCTTGTTATTAGTAATTATCCATCTGTAGCAGATTTGGATGATGAAACTAAAATAAAAGCCTGGTTAACAGAAAGACATAAAACACTACAAGGCGTAGTTCAGAATCGAGTGACAAGTCTTTTGAAATAAGTATTGTGAGCAGGATAAGTGGAATAATATGTTTGTCACAATGATTAAGTTAGAGTCAACTTGTGGTCAATCTGACCACAAGTTGTTTTTTTGACCGGAAAATTTTATTTTGCTGAAGCTAAGATGGTTTCGATAACAGAGCAATATCGTTCTAACTGAAGCTGTATGAAAGTAAACGCTCCATAGCAAGTATATAGAAGTACGCCTCTTTTTTTGAGAAAATTGACTTAACTATTTAAACTGAGTCCAAAAAGTTGAGCCTCAACTTTTTGGACTCCTATGTGGAGGGTAAGTCTATGAGTAAAACAAGTTTAGTTGCACGCCAATACCGTCTTCGCGAATGGGCATCGATGATCCGTGAATGTAACCAGCGCCCAGTCGGAATGTCTGTTGATGAATGGTGTAACAGCCACTCCATCACGAAAGCGAATTATTATTACCGGATGAAACAGGTTCGTAAAGCCTGTCTGGAAGCGATTCCGAAAGAACCTGCAGAGCAGTCAGTTGTTCCGGTTCCGGCAGAACTGATGACCATGGAGATTCCGGCTGATGCAATACAGATACAATCGGGGCAATCTGTTTCCGCTTCTTTAGAAATAAAAGTAAATGATATCACTCTTTGTGTTACAGAGCTGACATCATCTGAACTGCTCACAAAGGTACTGCAGGTGATTCGCGATGTTAAATGACGCCACATGTTTCAAACAGATTTATATCGTCTGCGGATACACCGATTTACAATCCGGGATTTATACGCTTGTATCTGTCATAAATTCCAGGACCGGAAATTCACCTTATGTTCCGGATACATTGTATCTTTTCTGTGGACGGAAAGCAGACCGCATCAAAGGGCTCGTCTGGGAACAGGACGGTTTTTTGCTTTTATATAAAAGGCTTGAAAACGGAAAGTTCATCTGGCTCTGCACGGAATCTGATGTGCAGGCCCTTACTCCCAGACAGTTCCGCTGGCTGATGGAGGGACTTACTTCCTGGTTCATAGAATCAATCAAAAGGGAAATCTTATCAAAAACTTTTTGACGATTTTTCACACACGATTTTTTCCATACCCATGCCAGCTTACTGATTTCGAAGCTAGGGGCACAGCCTAATCTGGTAGCGGACAGACTGGGACATGAAAAGATTCAGACAACATTATCTACATATTCTCATTTGTATCCAGATCAGTCACGAAAGCTGGCGGATCAGTTGGAGAAGTTAGCGGAAACGGATGAAAATTAACGGAAGGAGCAGAAAAATATGCCAGGACAACACAGCAATCCAACAATAGCGATTCGTCCCACGCAATGGGAACGGGCAATGATTGAAGAACGTGTGAAAGCCAGCGGGTTGTATAAGAAAGATTTTATTGCAAGAAGCTGTAGCTATTCCAATATTGTTGTAGTGGGAACAAAGCAGCGTGTACAGTACCTTGTAGAAGAATTACGAGAAACACAGATTGTTATGAAAGAGATCACCGAGCAGATTCTGTCCGGTGATTTCTCCATGTCTGGAGAAAGTTACAAGGAGCTGAAAGAAGATTATCTGGCGTTTATGATTACAATGGTGGATATTCTGAATGGAGCTACTTATTTATTTGATAAGAAGCCAAATTCCGATAACAGGCATTGGAAAGAACAGCAGGAGATTCAGGAATATTGTGAGGCACTTGGAAAGGATATCAGTGGAAAAGAAAAACAGGTCGAGAAAGGGATGTAACGGGCAAAAATGTAGTTGTGCAAAAACCAGATAATAGATATAATATAGAAAAGAAGGTGAGAAAATGCAGGTATTAAATCTGGAAGAAAAGAATACAGAGTGTATGGAGGCTATTAACAAATTTACATTAATGGATGATACCTTTATGACGCAGGTTTTTTCGGGCAATTTAGAATGTACAGAAGAGCTTTTGAAAATAATATTAAAGAGAAATGATTTATCTGTGATAAAATCAGTTACACAGTTGACAATAGGAAATCTGTTTGGACGATCTGTGAGACTTGATATATATGCCAATGATGCTACAGGAAAACAGTATGATATTGAAGTCCAGCAGGATGATAGCGGAGCTGTTCCTGAACGAGCCAGACTTAACAGTGCATTATTTGATTCAAGGCTTACCACAGCAGGAGAAAAATATAAAGAAATGCCGGAGACATACATTATCTTTATTACATCTAATGATGTTTTAAAGGGAGGACTTCCGGTATATACCATAGAAAGAACCATACAGGAAACAGGAGAACTGTTCGGAGACAAAGCACATATTGTTTATGTAAATGGTTCTTATAGAGGAAACGATGAAGTAGGATGGCTAATGCATGATTTTAACTGTAAAGATTATCGTGAGATGCACAATCCTAAGATTGCAGAAAGAGTCAGATATTTTAAGGAAGAACCGAAAGGAGTGACTGAAATGTGTGAAACGATGCAGAAAATTGTAGACAGAGAGCGTGATGACGCTGATGTTAAGGCAAGAATGGATATAGCACTGAATTTGTGGTCAGAAGGCGAACATGATCTTGATAAGATCTCAAGAACTACAAAATTGTCAATAGAGCAGGTTCGGAGAGCAATAACGGTTGTTCAGCCGGCTTGCTGTTCAAACATATCAACAGTATAATTTACAAGATATTTTGATATAAAATTGTCATGGCTAGGATTGTTAGTTGGAGTTTTAGCATGCTGCTCTGTCATATATTCTCAAAAGATTAAAGGTAACTTTCAATTGAAATTTACACTATCTGGAGGTGCGATTATGGCAATGATTATAAATGTAAAGAGCATTATGGTGGGCAACAGAGATTTCGGGAATTTAGCAAGCATATGCGGGAGCTGTGCGAAAAATGAAGATTAACAAGACATGAGAACTCTGGAAGGTTCGACTCCTTCAATTCCCATGGGGCTGTTGAACAGCCCCCTTTTTTGAAATATGAGGATGATATATGGAAAAATTAGCAAAGTGTAAAATGGTAATAGGTACATATATAAATGACAATATAATCTTGGGTGGTCCGTATGTAGCTGAATTTGAAACGAGTGATAATAAATTTTTTATAAAAGTAGAACAGTGTGGCTATCGAAAGATTTCAATTAAAGCATCAGAAGATACTTCTGTATTTGAATTATATGGAGTATTTACGAAAATTGAAAGATTGCTAATGATATTTGATGGTCAATTTCTAAATTTAGAAAATTTAGAGTTTACGGATTCATCTGACACAGAGAAGAGTATGCTGAAAAGTGTTGGTAACAATTTAATGCACCAAAGATTGACATATTTTAAATCTGTTGATTTAGTAAGCTATAAGGCAGATAAGTTACTTGAATTTGATGAAGTACTTAGTTCTGATTTATATGACAAATGGGAACAGTTGCTAGAAGAATTAGACATAGCACATCAAATGTATTTGTATGCTATGGGAGATACTAAAATAACAGTAGATGTTAAGTGTGCCTTTTTAATTGAATTAGCCGAAACATTAGTAGAAGTATTAAAAGTCTATACGGATTCATTTCAGAAACTGAAACCAGGTAACGGAACGAGTTTGAAGGAATGTGTTAAAGCATTGATTGAAGAATACGGTAAGGATATTTTTGAAAGAGAAATGGAAGCAAATGAAAAAGAATTTTTATCTACAATGATAAACAGCCGTGTTCGTATAATGCACATAAAGCGGAATCAGAAAAAGAAGTATTTTAATGGAAATGAATCTGTTCTGTATATTTTAAAATTAAGCTTATTATATCGTAGAATTTTATTGGATATTTTAGGGGTTGACAAACAGGTGTATATAGACAAATTACAAAAGTGTGTGTCAAGACTTAACAGGTGGAATGATACATTAGACAAGCTTCTTCTAAGGCTATAAGAGTGTAAAATATCTCTGGTTCTATAACAGTACCATGGTTCTGGATTGGTTCTAAAAAGTTTTGAAACGAGATGCAGGATAGGAAAAAATCAAAAATAGTAGTAAATCTGACGTCTGTACCGAACCAATTTTACACCATGCTACAGAGAATGGAGTAGAATTCGATTTGTTGAAGAGGGAATTTTCTAAGGCTAAAAAGAAAAATCTCATGCTTTTGGATTTAGATGATTTAATTCAGCAGAGATTGGATTCTATGCTGAAAGAAAATCCAAGGCGTATTGATTATTATGAACGATATCAAAAAATCATTGAAGAGTATAACAATGAACAGGATAGAGCAAATATTGAGAAAACTTTCATGGAACTTATGGATTTAGCCAACAGTATGAGTCAGGAAGAACAGCGTTATGTCCGGGAAGGATTTTCTAGTGATGAAGAATTATCCTTGTATGATATGTTGTTTTCAGAAAATCTATCGAAAGAAGATATCAAAGCCATTAAGAAAGTTGCAGTTGATTTGTTGGATAAGGTGAAAGCAAAGATAGCGGAACTTGATCATTGGACAGATAAGCAGGAAACGAAAGCGGAAGTTGATACTTTGATTGGCAGAATTCTTTGGGAGGAATTGCCGGAAAGTTATTCTGATAATGCGTTTTTTGCATATAGGCAGAAAATTTATGAATATGTGTACATGAGGTACAAAGAAGTGGCGTAAGATTGTTTCGTGCAATTACTTTTTTAATGACAAAATGATGTTATTTGAAATACGGAGAGTGAGAGGCGTTTATGGAAGCACTATTTGATGGAAATATTGTTTTTGTATTCTTTTTTGCGATGGTTGCAATTTACAATTATTCAGACTTAAAAGAGTATCAAAGAATTGCAATAATATACATCACCGTTTATTCTTTGGTGGTTACCGGTATAGTAGGAATAAAATTAGCAATAATATTACTATTTTTAACAATGTTTTGCTTTTTGGAAATTCTTACAAAGGATGAGACAAAATTTAAAATAGTCGTTAATCCGATTTATAAAATACTAGATTGCTTATACTTATCTTTCTTTCAGTATGCTATTTTTTATGTGATAATTGCAATAGTATTATGCCATAATTCGTTTAAAAATATATTTTACGGGAGTGAACAATTTTATTTGATTTTATCAATTTTGGTAATTATTATTGCAATAGCTCGTACTTTACAACAAAAGTTTGTGATTAATTCATTTAATGAAATGTATAGGGTGTTTGCTGAATTCCCAATTAATAAAGTGAACTTTGACCAAAAACTTCAGGATGCATGTGATATATTGGTCTCAATTGAGGATAGAACATATTATGAAAGAAAAGGGTATACTTTTTTATCTATTAATGCGCTTAGGTGTGTTCTCAAAAGAAAGATAGAAAACAATAAGATAAGTGAAAAAATGAAATATACTTATATTGTAGGGAAAAAATTTGTAAGGAATGCTTTTAGTGAAGACAGAGGATATTCGACGCTTCCAATGCAGTTAATTAGATCTCTTGGAATTAAGAGAGGATATAATTACAAGTATCGTAGAAAAATTTTTGAGTTTTTATATTCAAGAATATTTTTTGACGGTATAAAAAGAATGTTTGAAGAAGATAAAGTGGCAAATAGGGAATATATTAAGCAATATTTTTTATATATTTATTTTCATAAAGTAAATACCTTTTTAGGAGATGCAACATTTAGTAAATTCCTTAATGCTTTTGATATGCAATATAATGCTAGAAATAAAAAGGATATTTATGATTGCTCAAATGAAGGAATATTTATTGCATGTATGGGACTTAGTAAACGTGCAAATAAGTTAGATAAAGATAATATTGAGTATTATTTATCTTTTATTGATAATGTTTATTTAGATGGAGATGTGATTTGCGAGATGGTTTCCAGCATGATGAATAAACCGTATAATGGAAATTATTTAAAATGATAATGAATCTTTGTTATAAAGGAACATATAAGAGAAATCATGAAGGTGATTATCATGCGACAGAACATGAAATCAGGGGAATGATTCGAGACCAAAATCCAGAAGGCAATGATAGTGTAATTTTGGAATACTATACGATGGATGACATCGATAAGGAAACACTCAGAAAATACCGCCAGGTTTTTGAAATCAGAAATGATGGACATGTATGGAATCCTCTTGATGATAAATCGTTTCTCGAAAAGCTTGGGGGATACAGGAAAGATCGCAAGACGGGTGTAGAAGGATTGACACTGGCAGGGCTTATGATGTTTGGCACAGGTCAGGCGATTAGAGAAAAATTTTCTAATATATTTATGGACTATCGCAATGAAACAGAAGTTACAGTAGATGTTCGATGGAATGACAGAATCACTTATGATGGAACATGGGAAAATAATCTTTTTAATTTCTTTTCGAAGGTTACGCCTAAACTTACAGAAGATTTGCCGAAGCCATTTAAGCTGGAGGGAATTCAGCGTATTGATGAAACACCTGTTCATAAGGCAGTTAGAGAGGCATTTGTGAATCTTATTATTCATGCGGATTATCTGATGGATGCAGGAACATTGAAGGTTATTAAGAGAAATAAGTCCTTTGAATTTACGAATCCAGGAATATTGAAATTGCCGATAGAAGATATTTTCCGTGGCGGTAATTCAAAACCACGTAATCCGCATATGCAGACTATGCTCAGAATGGTAGGCTTTGGAGATAATGCAGGCTCAGGTTTTCCTACGATTCTTGCAACATGGAAAAAAGAGGGATGGATAGAACCGGAACTTATTGAGGATACAAGATTGAATCAGGTAACTCTTGTGTTGAAGATGGTTAAGGAAGAAAAAACGCAGGAACAAGATAACTTCAATCAAAAAAATGAGCGAAGTTTGAGCGAAGTTTTGAGCGAAGTTTTAACAAAAAAAGATTTTGATAAAGTTTTGCCGATAATTGAAATCTTAGAAGAAAAAGGATGTGTAACTCCTAAAGAAGCCGTGGAAGTATGCAATAAATCAACAGCAACGGTTAGAAGGTATATGAGCATATTGACTGCTACGGGAATGGTTGTTGCAGAGGGTAATACGAATAATAGTATTTATCGGGTTGATGGTACGATGTGATAAAATGTTTTATTTAGAAGTATTAAAACTGTGTATATTTGGTTAGTCTCAATCTAGTCCCAACATAGTCTCATGAGATTTGATACTGGATGAGACTGTAAAAAGATAAAAAATGCGATAAAACCAGCAATTATTAGAAAAATACAAAAATTAGTCTCAAGTTAGTCTCATTTTTATAATGAGATTTTGAGACTGAGATGAGACTATTTAAAATATTTTTTGACTGGTAAATTACTGTTTCCATCAATATATTAGGTAAAACAGGAAGTGACAACGAGGTGACAATGAAGTGACATTTGTGGTGTCACTTACTGCGTAACGCCAACACCTATATGTAAGAGTGTTTGAAATTAATTCAATTCATTCATCGCATCCACATAATCCTGCAAGCCATTTTCTTTCAGTGCAAGTTTGGCGTATGTAAGCGGGGAGCCTTTTGCCAAGCAATACAGATAGGCGATATCATTCGGTTTCTCAAAGATAACCGAGGAATTACATTCCTTACAACGGACAACGAGAATGGAATTTTTACCAGCATTGACAATGACGGATTCGGTAGTAGTATCATACATACCGAACTGGAAATTAGGATTATTGTTCATGGTATTCTCCTTCCCACAGATACTTAGCACCATCAAGCAGATCAATGATGGCTGTAAGCATATTGTTATAGTCGGTTTGCAGTTCCTTGATTTCATCACTTGTAGGAAGATTGTTTAAAGTTTGATGTTCATAGCATTCAATAAATGCTTTCTGCATTTCAAGTAATTGTAGATACAGTGCATTAACAGTCTGTACAAGAGGATATATGGTTTCTTTCTTACCGACAACGCAGATGCGGTTATAGATGCAGGAACGGACAAAATAATCTTTTTTCATCATGCCGTTGGCAAGGATACGGGCTTCGATTTGCTTGCGTTCAGCATCGCTGATTCTAAAACTTATAGTTGGATGTTTGTGTTGATTGCTCATAGAAAAGCTCATTTCATAGTGGGTGCGGTAGCAAGCACACGCAAGCCACATTTGATTATTCTTACGGATAAGTGGTTTGCAGGTCGAGGAATGATTTTAAAGTGGTTTGTGTGACTGTGATAAATCCATATTAGAAACGCCCTTAGCTGTGGGTAGTAACTCATGGCTAAGGGCGTTTTTTGCGTTCTTGTCAATCGGTTTTTAGTTTGTCTTTTGCTGATTTCTTCGGTGGTGAGTTTTGCAGCCTGTTTCCATCAAAGCAGGCAGAAATTGATTTGTGTTTAGGAGGACAAAGCGGCAGATATAATGCTAAAAGTAGTTGCGTGCGCACGCATATTGAGGTATAATACGTTCTGATTGGAGGTATATATCTATGCAACTATTAAAATGGCTTTCAGTAACAGACCGATTTTACAAAATCTATTTGGACAAGCAACTTGCCCCCTATGGAATCAACAACAGTCAATATATGTTCTTAATCAAAATCTGTCGTTCGCCCGGTATTCTACAAGATTCTTTGTTGAATATGTTCTATGTTCATCCAAGCAATATTGTACGGACGGTTGCGACATTGGAAAAGCAGGGAATGATTACACGTTCTCCCAATGATAAGGATAAGCGGACATGTAAATTGTATCCTACAGAAAGAGCATTGTCTATTATTGACGAGATACAGATGATATGCGAAAAGACAGAAGCTCTTTTATTGCAGGGTATGAGCGAATCCGAGCAGAACCTTTTTATGGATTTCTTAATACAGGCGGGCAGAAATGTCACATCGGAACTCCATATAGAGAGAAAGGGGGATGAATTTAATGACTGAGAATCCCCTAGGATATGAAAAAATTTCAAAACTGTTGAAAGATTTTGCTGTTCCCAGTATTGTGGCGTCTCTTGTCGGCTCAATCTACAATATTGTGGATCAGATTTTTATTGGTCAAGGGGTCGGTTATTTGGGAAATGCAGCAACCAATGTTGCCTACCCGTTTTCTACCATCTGCCTTGCCATTGCACTACTGGTCGGAATTGGCAGTGCTTCCCGTGTTTCCCTCTGTCTTGGACGCAAAGAGCCGAAAGCTGCCGCCAAAGCAGCGGGAAATGGTATTGTTCTGATGGGAATTTTCGGAATTATTTATTTGCTGGTTGGAGAAACTTTTCTGTCTTTGCTCCTAAAGGCATTTGGAGCAACGACAGATGTATTTCCATATGCAAAGCAGTATGCCAGCATAACATTGATTGGAATGCCGTTTCTCATTGTAACGAATGGTATGAGCAATTTGATTCGAGCAGATGGAAAACCAAAGTATTCAATGGTCTGCATGGTTGTGGGAGCTATTATCAATACCATTCTTGACCCCATTTTTATTTTTGTTTGCGATTGGGGAATTGCCGGCGCAGCTTGGGCAACAGTTATTGGGCAAATTTTTTCCTTCATACTCGCACTCCGTTATCTATGGCGTTTCCAAACAATCCATTTTGAAAAAGAGTCGTTTTTATTTGACATTAAAGAAAGCCTGAAAATTTGCAGCATGGGGATAAGCAGCAGCTCAAATCAGATTGCAGTTACCGTGATTCAAATCATTCAGTACAATTCGTTGACTTATTACGGCGCATTAACAAAATATGGATCAGATATTCCCTTAGCTGCTTGCGGAATCGTTATGAAAACAAATGCCATAATCCTTGCGATTGTTGTAGGAATCTCGCAGGGAACACAGCCGATTATCGGCTTCAACTATGGGGCAGGGCAATACCATCGTGTACGGGAGGCTTACCTGCTTGCGGTAAAATGGAACCTTGTTGTTTCTACTATTGCTTTCATCGCATTTCAATTTTTCCCGCAATCTATCATTTCGCTATTCGGAGATGGGGACGAGCTGTATTTTGAATTTGCTGTTTTGTTCATGCGTACCTATCTTTTCATGGTGTTGGTAAATGGTGTGCAGCTGCTTTCTTCCAGTTTTTTTACCGCAATAGGAAAATCGTTAAGAGGTGCTCTGTTGGCATTAACAAGGCAGACCTTTTTGTTGATTCCGCTTACCCTGCTGCTCCCGCTTCGTTTCGGAATTATGGGAGTATTGCTTGCGGGACCTGTTGCTGATTTTTCAGCGTTTGTGCTATCTGTTGTACTGGTGGGTATAGAATTAAAAAAACAAAAAAATGACATGTAAACAACAAACACTTGTGAATGTCAAGCACTTTGTTGTTTCGGTTAGCATAGATAGTGCAAATTAAGATGGTATCTGAATAGAAAAATACAGTATGCTAAATATTTTACAAGGCTTGATTTTCTAAGCAAACTCGCTTATGATTTAAGCCATAGCATATAGCTATTATCCACAGCTACTGAGCAAGTGTTATCAATACCGATAACAAAATGATAACATTAGCTTATATAGGCAGGATAATATGGATATATCAAATAATCAAAGGATTTACATACTCGGCAGAGAATAATTTCTAAATAAAATTAGTTAGGAAAAGTCGAGTTTGAATAATTTTCTTGTTAAAGGGCAACGTCGTTTATCCACAAAAGGGCAAAATAATTTAGCCTGACAAGTAAATAAAGAACAAGTAATAGACCTTGAAATGAGCGTAATAATACCTCATTCCAAGGTCTATTTTTATCCGTTGAGACTAACATGAGACTGAGGAGGCTCAAAAGCATGGACATAAGCAAAAAGGATTGGAAAATTGAAAAACGGATAAAAGAAGATAAGCGTCATCCTGGAGTTATCATGGAGCTGAAAAAATCAGAGGTAATATGGGATATTGTTCGTCTTATTAGACTGATGGTGATTACATATGATGATTTATCAGAATTCAGTGATGATAGTATTATGAGAGTCTTGAGCAACGAGATAGCAGGAGAATAGAGAAAGGTAAAATTTTATGAGCAAAGAATTACAGATAAGAAATAGCACTGTTGATTTCTTGGTTTTCACACGAGATGCAGGAGAAGACGGAATAGAAGTCAGGGTTCAGAATGGCGATGTATGGCTTACGCAGAAGGCAATTTCACAGCTTTTTGATGTAGATAGAAGTGTGATTACAAAACATCTGGGCAATATTTTTAAAGAGGGAGAATTAGATGAAAATTCAGTTTGTGCAAAATTTGCACAAACTGCGGATGATGGGAAAACATACAATTATAAATTTACCTGATTGTCTTTGAGATGACCGATATACTGTCATAAGTACTGTAAAAAAGTGGAGGGATTTCCTGAAAAGTGTTATTATAAAAACAAAGGCTTTCAAAGAAAGGTGTGTAGTTGTCATGAAGCAGGTCAGATCTGTTATTTGCATTTTATTATCAGGTATCTTATGGGGATGTTTGGGCTTATTCGTCCGTACTTTGAATAAGCATGGGATTGCATCAATGGATATTGTTTTTCTGCGTTCCTTTATTACTGTTGTGGCAATGATTGCGTACTTATTTATGTTTCATCGGAAGATGCTTCGGATTAGGTTAAAAGACCTTTGGTGTTTTTTAGGAACAGGTATTGCCAGTATTACTTTTTTTAATTTCTGTTATTTTAAGGCGATTGTCCTGACATCACTTTCTGTAGCAGCAGTACTTTTGTATACAGCACCGGCAATTGTAATGGTCTTATCTTATATTTTGTTCCATGAATCCTTTACTGAAAGAAAAGGAATCGCAATTGCAATGACGTTTATCGGATGTGTTCTTGTTACAGGAATGATAAATGAACAGCACACCATCACAGGACAGGGAGTGTTGTATGGCCTTGGCGCAGGTCTGGGATATGCGTTGTATTCTATTTTCAGCAGATATGCCATTGAACGTGGGTATCACTCCCTGACAATAACGTGCTATACATTTATCGTAACATCACTTTCTTCTATTCTTTTTACGGATGTTAAAAAAGTGGCAGGTGTTGTTTTCTCCTCACCTGCATTTCTGTTTCTTGCACTGGCACTTGGATTGATTTGTACCGTAGCGCCATATTTGCTGTATACTCTGGGACTTAGGGAAGTAGATAATTCCCGGGCATCCATCATAGCTTCCATTGAACCGGTTACAGCAACAATGCTTGGTTTTTTTGTTTATCAGGAAAATATTACAAAAGAAAAATTGATAGGAATGCTGCTTGTGATTGGAGGAATGGTTGTGTGTCAGAAGAAATCACTCTCAGCGGCTTAACCGCACATTGTTGTAGTTTTGTTTGAAGGATGAGTATAATGTATAAAGTAGAACTTAAATTTGATACAAGCAAGCTCACTCCAGAAACGGTAAACCAGATGTGTGAACAGGCAGATCAGATTTTTGAGCAGGAGGATTTAAGATGTGCAGTCAAAGCCCTTGGAAGCAGGATTTATCTTGACCGGGGACGCAAGCAGGACTATGGAAGATTCTGGGCAGCAATCTTTCAGTTGAAAAACTCCGTAGGAATTGCAGAGATTGTTGTTTTGATGTGTGTGGAGTATAATGAGTGCATTAGACAGAACCAATCAGAGAAGGAGGTTGTAAGATTATGGAATGGATAGGATTCATTGCATTAGCTGTCTTGCTTTGTTATTCCTCATATCCTGGGAAGGTAAAAAGGCTTGAAGCAACGGTGAAAAGATTGGAAAGAAAACAACGAGGTGAAAATGATATGTCAAAATTGATAAATGAATTGGTCAATACGGAATGTAAAATAAAATCAGATGATGCTTTACAGTTGGTGGGAAGTACAGAAATGAAATGTCTGGTGTTGGATACGGATGATGAGTGGATGAAAGTCCGGTTTAATGATAAGAAGAATAATCAGATTACTAAATTACTTAGAATTGAAAATATTGATGAAATCGAAATATTGAGCACTGAGCTGAACGATTGTTTGAACTAAAGCAGCAAAAGAAAAGCATAGGGGCAGGTGATGCCCCTGTGTAATTCGTGAAAAACAGTTTGATGAAGGTAAAATATAGATTTACCATTTAATTTTAGTAACAACAAAAATGTGTCCCACCATATTGCCTATTGTAAATAAAAACTATCATTATTACAATAGAGCTTAGAAATGCTTCGAACAATATGAAAGGCATAAAGCTAATATGAAAAAACACACAAACATAATAATCACAGCCGCGGCATCGCTGCTTATCGTCACACTTGCGGGCAGAGAATTCATTAAAAATCATAAGAAAGAGCATAATGATAAAACATCTATAAATGTATCAGAAAATACATGTGAAGATATACCTGACACAAGTATATCTGACACAAGTATATCTGATACGAGTGTAGCTGATACAAATACACCTGACACGAGTACATCTGAAACAGATATTCTTAATCAGACTTATGAAAATAATAAAGAGCAATTTTATATATCCGAAATTCCGGATGACATTTTTGAAAAAATGCAGGGCAAATCCTACAAGGCAGATTGTACACTCCCCAGAGAAAATCTGCGATATATACATGTACTACACGTAGGCTTTGACAATCAGGTGCATGAAGGTGAGCTGGTTGTCAATAAAGATATCGCAGATGATGTACTTGAAATATTTAAGGAGCTCTATGAGTCCGGATATCAAATAGAAAAAGTCAAACTTGTTGATGAATACGATGCAGATGATGAGGCATCTATGAGTGACAATAATTCATCGGCCTTCAATTTCAGATTTATCTCCCACACTACAAAGATATCGAAGCATGGAATGGGAATGGCGGTGGATATCAACACTCTATACAATCCTTATGTCAAAACAGTCGATGGGGAGCTTTCGATTGAGCCTGCAAATGCCGCAGATTATGTTGACCGGAGCAAGGATTTTTCGCACAAGATTGACCATGATGATTTATGCTATAAGCTGTTTACGGAGCATGGTTTTGAGTGGGGAGGCGATTGGACGCATTCCAAGGATTATCAGCATTTTGAAAAATAGTGCTGATAATTTCTACGGAAGCATATGGCCTGCCGCCAGATACAGCTCATACCATTCCTCGCGAGTTAGAGTAATATCGCATGCTGCGATAATTTCCTTCAGGCGGCTTTCACTTGAAGTTCCGGTAACAATCTGCATATTTGCCGGATGGCGTAAAATCCATGCGGCCGCAATAGTAGTATCGCTGACATTATATTTTTCGGCTATCACATGAAGTTTTTTATTCAGTTCCGGGTATTTGTCGCTTCCGAGAAAACAGCCTTTCCATGCCGGCATCTGAAACGGAGACCATGCCTGGAGAGTGATATTGTGGAGGCGGCAGTAGTCGAGCAGACTTCCGTCGTGATCAATTGAACCGGGTGTTTCCATATTGACTTCCATACCATTTGCAACGAGATTGGAAACAGGAATGCTGAACTGAACCTGATTGACAACGAGTGGTTGGCGGACATATTTCTGTAGCAGTTCAATCTGCATCGGCTTATGATTTGAAACTCCAAAATGGCGAACCTTTCCACTTTCAAAAAGAACATCAAATGCAGCGGCAACCTCTTCCGGTTCTACGAGTGCATCCGGACGATGAAGCAGCAGAAGATCGAGATAATCTGTATGAAGCCTTTTTAAAATACCATCGACAGATTTCAGAATATGCTCCTTTGAGAGATCATAGAAGCCTTGGCGGATGCCACATTTTGACTGCAGGTAAATATCTTCACGCTTTATGGATGGATCGTCTGCAAACGCTTCGCCGAATACGCTCTCGCTCATACCGCCACCGTAGATATCAGCGTGATCAAAGAAATATGCGCCCTGTTCCAGAGCTGCATGAATAAAATGATTCATCTCATCCTTTGATTTTTCAGAAAGGCGCATGCATCCAACTGCAACTGAAGGAACCTTTCGTATGTGATTGCCTAAAATTGTTTCTTTCATAGTAAAAATCTCCTTTGTAATTATTTTCTAATTCCCATAATGAGTGCGGCGTAGCCCCAATCCCATATGAGCTTTGCAAAGCTGTTTTCAAGATATTCGCGTATGTCATCATCATCATATCCTGTCATGCGTGAGATGATGACAATATGCTCTCTGATGGTTTCATATGTCAACGGACTATTGGCATTGTGACTGTACCACAAGAAAAGACTTTGACGTATAGCCGTGTATTCAATCATGATCCATTGCATTTTGATAATCATGTGTTCAATACTCTTTTTAGTGGATGCTGCTTCAGGCGATATCAGATCGGAAAACAGCTCGTTTGCCAGATAATTGCGAAAAACAATGTCATAATCTGTGAGCATTGAGTAAAATTGTTTCTGCGATGTTTGCAAGGTGCGGCTTATGGAATTATTGTCTGACTGTGAATAAATATTGGAGTATTTACAAGCCTCGGTCAGTACAGGCTGAAGAAAGGCTGTGTATAAACCCTCTTTACGATAATTTACTGATAAATCCTGAAGCAGCTCATTGCATTCGATAAATGTATCTTCGTCCGGGATATGGATATCTTCCATGGCGGTATTCAGTTCATTAAGCGTATGTCCGGAAAAATATTCCTGTATATGTGCATTGGAGACCGGCTGGTTTTTATATAATTCCAATAAAATGTAAAGCCCGTCAAGCAAAGCAAGCTCCACTGAAAGCCCTTGGTCAGATATCAGTTTAATCAGATTATCACGGATTAAGAATGCCGGAGATAAATTATTCCGGGTCTCGGATATTACAGGAAATGTGACAGGTTTTTCGCACCACAGATCGATAACTGCCGGACAGCACGGCATGAGTGTTCGTTCCCCATGTGTTGAAAACCGGTGGATTTCTCTGGGAAACAGTGCACATGTCTCTGAAAGCACTTCGTCTGAGTATGTCATTACAAGATGACATAGCTTATCCTTTGAAAGAAACGGACACCGGTGTTTTTCGTCCAGTTTAATAACCAGACTGCCATCCTTATGGAAGGTGTATGAGCTTAGATTGTCACTTTTTCCAGACACTTTATCAGCAGAAAAAGGGGCTGTAGATAAAGTATCCGGAGGAGAAAGCTTCTTCCATTTGCGGTTTGTAGCGTCATCTACTGCAATTTTCCACTCCTGACAGCATGTGATACTGCATTTGTCAGCAATACATTTGAAATTGTTGTAATAGTCCGGTTGATAGTTTTTCATGTTTTTCCTTTACTTATATTATACAGATTTGTGAATAGAGCATAGTATAGCTTGTTATTATCAATCAATCACATGATGATTCAGCCATTTTCTTGAGTGGAATCTGGCAGTAAATATAATAGAACGAAGCATCCAGTCACAAGCCATGCCAATCCACACTGCAATCGGACCAAAGCCCCATACACGGCAGAGGTATATGCACAGGCTTACACGGCAAAGCCACATTGTGCAGCAGGATACAATCATGGAGAATTTCACATCGCCTGCGGCACGCAGTCCATATGGCGGGATGAAGGATGGTACCCAGCAGATTGGCTTGGCAATTGTGATAAAGGTAACCATCTCAAAGCAGAGCCTTGCACTGGCATGTTCCATTCCGGCAAGCATTGTAATGGGCTTTGTGAGTATGAAAATAATCAGACAGCTGGCAATGATTACGACCTCAGACACCAGTGACAGTTTTTTGATATAGTAGACAGCTTCATCCTTTCTGCCGGCACCCAGACACTGTCCTACAACAGTCATAAGACCTATTCCTATTCCGATAGCGGCAATACCATTTAAGTTTTCGAGGATATTGGTCATGGCCTGGGCAGCGATGGCCACGGTTCCAAGAGTGGATACAGTAGACTGGATAGCCAGCTTTCCAAACTGGAACATGCTGTTTTCGATTCCTGATGGGATACCGATGAGCAGGATTTTTTTAATCAGGCCCCATTCAGGGCGTATAGACATATAGTTCTTTATGAAAATCGGTTCATTTTCCCTTCGAAGCTGTATGATAACGACAATCGCGCAGAATATTCGGGATACGAGAGTGGAAATAGCAGCTCCCTCAACACCCATGCCGAAGCCGAAAATCAGAATAGCGTTGCCGCCGATATTCATAAAGTTTGAAATAACAGATATAACCATAGGATTGCGACTGTTATTCTGTGCACGCATAATGGATGCGCCGGCATCATAGAGACCTATAAAAGGAAATGACAGCAATGTAAAAAAGAAATAAACCTGTGAGTTCCTCATTACATCAGCTTCAACAGCACCAAATATGGCACGAAGCAGCGACTTTCTTGTTATCAGACAAAAAGCAGATAAAAGTACAGACAGAAATGCCATGACAAAAAATACCTGTCTTGCAGCATGGCGGGCACCTTTTGTATTGTGACTTCCCAGATACTGTGAACAGAGAATCGCACCACCGGCGGCAAGCGCTGAAAGTGCCTGTATGACAAGGATATTGATTGAGTCTACAAGCGAGACCGCTGAGATAGCGGCAGAACCTACATTGCTGACCATCATTGTATCCACAGTTCCCATAAGAGAGGCCAATAGCTGTTCTATTATTATCGGAACCAAAAGCTTTCGAAGTTTAGTATTTGTATAAATATGATTGGTTGTAGTATTAAGGTTTGCTGTTTTTATTTTATCTGAATGTAAATTTGTCATATCTGATTACCTTTTTTACTATATGATTAAAGGGTCAAAAGACCTTTGGACCCTCATATCATTATACATTTTACGTGTTTAGGTTAGTACGATAAATTCGTAATGTCAATAAGGAATATTTAAAGTGCTGGCAAAGTGTAAGTAATAAAATTATTTAAAATGTCAGTAACTTCTGTTTTTTGAACAATATTGCACAATCCTCTTTTATTTTGGACCAAAAAGTTATACAATAGTACCATAGTAAAAGGCATCAAAAACTAATTCCAAAATTAAATCACGAGAGGTATCAACATGAAAAAAGCAAAGAAACCACCTCTGTACAAAAGCTTCGGCTATGCCTTCGAGGGCATATTTACATGCATCAGAAATGAGCGCAATATCAAGATACACTGCACTGTCGCGATACTTGTAGTGATAGCAGGAGCGGTACTTGGGATAACACTGACTGAGTGGTGCATCTGCCTGACGCTGTTTGGACTGGTGATAGCTCTGGAGCTGGTCAACACTGCGATTGAGTCAGTTGTAGATTTGGTAACGACAGAGCGAAAGCCGCTTGCCAAGACAGCTAAGGACACGGCAGCAGGAGCAGTGCTTGTGGCAGCAATAATGGCTGCGATAGTTGGACTTATCATTTTTGTGCCAAGGATTGTTTCTCTATTATGATGATTAAAGGTGTAGTCAGATTATGGCAATCAATTTTAAATAACAGGAAACGGAGGATTTTACCATGGAAAGACTTACAGACGGATTAAAGAAGATTTTACTTGCAGGAATAGGAACAGTAGCAGTGACTGCTGAGAAATCAAAGGAAGTACTTGATGAGATGGTCAAGAGAGGTGAGCTGACTGTCGAGCAGGGCAAGGTGCTCAATCAGGAGCTTAAGCACAATATCAAGGACACAGTAAAGAAAAATGTAAATGTATCTGTTAAGCCACAGTCACCGGAGGAGCTCGAGGAGCTTTTGGACAAGATGACACCTGAACAGATACAGGCTTTAAAGAGCAAGCTTGCACAGATGGATGAGGCTGACGTGGATCAAGAAGCTGATGAAAGCGTTTTCGAGGATGAGGACATTGTAACAGATACTTCAGCCGATGGAAAAAGTGCTTCCGGTGGAGAATCACAGACAGTGGATATAAAAATAGAAGCTGAGGACGATAAAGAGGAAAGCGTGAACTAGTATGGATGGCCGCCTGAAGGAGATGACAGCGGTACTGAAGAAGTACAAGCTCACGCATGGACTTACACCCGAAAAATTCAGACTTATATTGCAGGAGCTGGGACCTACCTATATTAAGCTTGGACAGATAATGTCGCTTCACTCGGATATTCTGCCAAAGGAATATTGTGAGGAGCTTATGAAGCTATGCTCAGATGTGGAGCCGATGCCGTTTGAGCAGGTGGAGGCTGTCATAGATGCTTCATTTGGCTATTCATGGAAGGATGTTTTTGCTTCAATAGATAAAAAGCCTCTTGGGGCAGCTTCTATAGCGCAGGTGCACAGGGCCACACTTAAAACCGGTGAGCAGGTGGTTGTGAAGGTGCAAAGGAAGGGCATTCACGAGGTGATGTCAAAGGATATGGCGCTGCTTCACAAGGCGGTTAAGCTTGTGCCACCCATCTCTATAAAGGGCATTGTGGATTTTGACATGGTGCTTGATGAAATGTGGGCTGTGGCACAGGAGGAGATGAATTTTCTGCTTGAGGCATCCAATATTGAGGAGTTTGCCGGCAATAACAGGGATGTTGCATTTGTAGCCACACCAAAGCTTTACCGCAAGTATACCACATCACATGTGCTTGTCATGGAGTATATAAAGGGCTTTAATATCGATGATAAGGAGGGGCTTTTAAAGGATGGCTATGATCTTGAGGAGATAGGCAGCAAGCTGATTGACAACTATATCAGGCAGGTGATAGAGGATGGCTTCTTCCATGCGGACCCGCATCCGGGCAATGTAAAGATAAGGGATGGCAAAATTGTCTGGATTGATATGGGCATGATGGGAAGGCTTTCTGAGCATGACAAAAAGGAACTGAGCAATGCTGTTTACGGCATCGCCATGAACGATATCGGCATGATAGAGGATGCGGTGCTTGCAATTGGTGACTTTAAGGGTGAGCCTGACAGGGCAAAGCTGTACAAGGATATCAAAATAATCATGAATAAATACGGCAGTCTGGATATGGGACAGGTCGATGTCGCAGAGTTTATTCAGGAGCTTTTGGAGGTAATGAAGAACAACCGCATTGTTATGCCGCATGGTTTTACAATGCTTGCGAGGGGCATCACTCAGATAGAGGGCGTGCTTGCGGATATTGCACCTGGCATCAACATGGTTGGGATTGCTTCTGCAAGGATTAAACAGGAGATGCTTAAGAATTTTGATTTGAAGGGCGAGCTTAAAAAAGCCGGGAAGACAGCCTACAAATCAGCTCACCGCATGGCAGAACTGCCGGATAGGCTGGCGCAGATACTCGAGGAATATCAAAGAGGGCAGACAAGCATAAATTTTGACATGCATGCTTCTGATGAGCTTGCGAGGCTTTTACACAGGCTGGTGAGAAATATCGTCATGGGCTTATGGGTTATGGCACTTCTAATCAGCTCAAGCATAGTGTGTACCACAGATATGACACCTAAGATACTTGGCATACCGGCGCTTGGTGTTATGGGATATGTGTTTGCATGCATCATAGTGCTTTATACGATTGTGAAGCATTTCATATCCAGACGATGATAAAAAAGCAGGATTCTGAAATTAATCAGAAATCCTGCTTTTTAATTACGTTATATTATTTCGATGATTTTTTACTCTTTGCTTTTTTAGAATCCTCATCAAGATGATATTTGTCCTGATACATGGTGAACTGACCTACAAATGCAGGCTCCTGTCCGGCCTTAAGCTCATTGAGATAATCATGTGTCTCGAATGATGAGTTGTGTGTCTGAATCAGGCATACAGCAATGTTTGAGCAGTGATCCGAAGCTCTCTCACAGTTTGTGATGTAATCTGTGAGGAATACGCCGAGTCTGCTGTCACATTTGCCCTTCTGAAGACGCTCGATATGATAATTTCTAATCTCCTTGGTGAGATCGTCAATAACCTGCTCAAGCGGCTCAACCTTGACTGCCTCTGTCAAATCGTTTTTGCTAAATGCCTCTACAGTGAGAGTGAGAATCTCGCGCAGAGCATTGTTGAGCACCGTGAGCTCTTTTCTTGCGTTCTTTGAAAATTCAAGCTTGTTGTCATCAATCTGCTTGGCAAGCTTTGCCATATTTATCGCATGATCTCCGATTCTCTCGAAGTCATTGATTGCATGAAGCATCTTTGAAATCTCGTTGTTGCCGCCCTCAGAAACATCCTTTCCGGATAAGTGAATGAGGAAGGTGTCAAGCTGATCCTCTAAGTAATCAAGGCGCTCCTCCATGACTTCAATATCATCAAACTTTGAATCTGAGTAATTGTCAAAGAGATCTAAAGCATTCTTGAAGCTGTCTCTTGCAAGCTCAGCCATCTCGTTTGTCTTCTCAAGACATTCTTTGACAGCAAGTCCAGGTGAGAGTAAAAGTCTCTCGTCGAGTACAACCTGTCCGTCTGCGTTGTCAGTTGTGACAAGCTTCTTAGCAATCTTTACAAGGGAATTGCTAAACGGAAGAAGGATAATAGTGGTAGCGACGTTGAAGATTGAGTGGAACACCGCAATCATTACAGGAGTGATGCTGTCATTAAATAATGTCAGATCAACAGCATAACGTGCTATACAGTATACTACAAGTCCTATTGCTGTACCGAACAGATTGAAGCTGATGTGGATGATGGATACTCTCTTGGCGTTTTTGTTTACGCCGATTGACGAAAGCAGTGCAGTCACGCATGTACCGATGTTCTGACCCATGATGATCGGGATAGCCATGCTGTATGAGATAGCGCCTGTCATGGCTAAAGCCTGCAGCACACCAACTGATGCGGCAGATGACTGGATGACTCCGGTAAATACAGCACCTACAAGCACTCCGAGGAATGGATTGTTAAAGGTGGTGAGCAGTCCGGTAAATTCAGGCATATCTGCGAGTGGTGATACAGCGCCGCTCATGAGCTGCATACCATACATGAGTACGGCAAAACCTGCCATGATGATTCCAACGTCCTTGCGCTTTTCCTTCTTGCTTCCCATAATCATAATCACACCGATAAGCGCGATGACAGGGGAGAAGTTCTCAGGCTTTAACATCGAGATGAACAGATTGTCACTTTCGATACCTGAAAGACTAAGAATCCATGCGGTGAGAGTGGTTCCGATGTTGGAACCCATGATGACACCAACAGTCTGGGCAAGCTCCATGATGCCGGAGTTTACGAGTCCGACAAGCATAACAGTAAGTGCGGATGAGGATTGGATTGCAATAGTGACTATTGCTCCAAAAAATAAGCTCTTGATAGGGTTTGAGGTTACCTCCTTAAGTATCTTTTGGAGATTGCCTCCTGCGAGCTTCTCAAGACTGCCTGACATAACATGCATTCCGAAAAGGAAAAAGGCAAGTCCACCGCATAACTGCAATATAGAGTAAATGTTCATGTTTACCTCCGTTTGTAAAAATAATTTGTTTTACTATTTGCTCCAGTTATACATATTTAGTTTACACAAAACACATATAACATAACATAATTTTTACATTCTATCAATATAATCTGAAATTTTAATAAAAAAAGTGATATTCACTTTTGAACACTTTTGAAAACGTTTTAAAATTTATGTATATTTATGTTTTCTTGTGTTTACTTTTGAAGGAAAACGTTGTACAATTACAGTATAATAATTTAAGGTAATTATTCAGAAATTTACATTACAAGGTGGAGGTATATTATGTCAGACGTAAAAAGTGTTATTGAAAGCGGCAGGGCTGTGCTCGGAATAGAGTTCGGTTCTACCAGAATAAAGGCGGTGCTTATCGGGGAGGATCATGCTCCTATAGCCACAGGTGCCCATGATTGGGAAAACATGCTTGTGGACGGCATCTGGACATACAGCCTGGATATGATTTGGGAGGGCATTTCAGACTGCTACAGCAAAATGGCGCAGGATGCAAAGGAAAAGTATGGTGTTACCATCAAAAAGCTTGCGGCAATCGGTATTTCCGGCATGATGCACGGCTATCTGCCTTTTGACGAGGAGGATAATCTGCTTGTGCCATTTCGGACATGGAGAAATACCATCACAGGTGAGGCTGCAGCAGAGCTTACGGAGGTGCTTGGCTTTAATATTCCGCAGAGGTGGAGCATAGCGCATCTGTATCAGGCTATATTAAATAAAGAAGAGCATGTATCAAAGATATCATATTTCACAACATTAGCAGGCTATATTCACTGGCAGCTCACAGGTGAAAAGGTCATGGGTGTAGGTGAGGCATCAGGCATGTTTCCTATCGATTCGAAGACCAGGGATTATGATGCGGCAATGCTTGATAAATTTGCAGCATTAGATAAGGTAAAAGAATATCCGTGGGATATAAGAGACATTCTGCCAAAGGTGCTTACGGCTGGAGAAAAGGCAGGTACGCTGACAGAGGAAGGAGCTAAAAGGCTTGATGTAAGCGGCAATCTGGAGAGCGGTATATTGCTTGCACCGCCTGAGGGAGACGCAGGCACGGGAATGGTCGCAACCAATTCTGTTGCAGTGCGTACCGGAAATGTATCAGCGGGCACATCTGTATTTGCTATGGTGGTGCTTGAAAAGGCACTTAAGGCAGTTCATGAGGAGCTTGATATGGTCACCACACCATCGGGAGATGCGGTAGCTATGGTGCACTGCAACAACTGTACGTCAGACTTAAATGCATGGGTGGGATTATTCAAGGAATTTTCAGAGCTGTTTGGCATGGATATAGATATGAATGACATATATGGAAAGCTCTACAACAATGCACTTACAGCCGATAAGGACTGTGGCGGCCTTGTGGCCTTTAACCTTTTCTCGGGAGAGCCTGTCATCGGACTCAACGAGGGCAGACCTATGTTTGCCAGAAAGCCGGATGCAAGGATGAATCTTGCAAACTTTATGCGTACACATCTCTATGCAAGTCTTGCAACACTAAAAATCGGCTGTGATATTCTCTTTAAAGAGGAAAAAGTAAAGGTAGACACACTTTACGGTCATGGTGGTCTGTTCAAGACAAAGGGTGTGGGCCAGAGCATACTTGCAGCAGCCATGGATGCACCGGTTGCGGTCATGGAGACTGCTGGAGAGGGCGGCCCGTGGGGCATGGCAGTGCTCGCAGCTTATATGGTGAATAAAGCAGATGGAGAGCCTTTGGAAAAATATCTTTCAGACAGGGTATTTAATGGCGAAAAGGGCATAGTAATGCAGCCGGACCCTGACGATGTAAAGGGCTTTGATGAGTACATAAATACATATAAGGCAGCAATTGAGGCAGAGCGTGCCATGGTAAAGGCGCTTCCGCTGTAATAGCAGTAAAAAAGAATAAGAGAGGAACAAAAAATGCTTGAAGAATTAAAGAAACAGGTTTACGAAGCAAACATGGAGCTCCCAAGAAGAGGGCTCATCACATATACATGGGGCAATGTCAGTGGAATTGACAGGGAAACAGGCTATTTTGTCATCAAGCCAAGTGGAGTGGATTATGATGTTCTCACCCCTGATGATATGGTAGTCATGGATCTTGAAGGAAATAAGATAGAGGGAAAATACAAGCCTTCGTCAGACACTGCAACACACTTAGAGCTCTACAAAAAGTATCCGGATATCGGAGGAATTGTACACACACACTCTCCTGAGGCAGTTGCATGGGCACAGGCCGGCAGGGATATTCCGCTCTACGGCACCACTCACGCAGACTATTTCCTGGGCTCAATTCCATGTGCGAGAAATCTCACCACAGAGGAAATCAACGAAGCCTATGAGAAAAATACAGGCCTTGTCATCATAGAGACCTTTGAGAACAGAAAAATCAATCCTGTATACACACCGGCTGTGCTCTGTCAGAATCACGGACCGTTTGCCTGGGGAAAGGATGCGGCTGAGGCTGTGCACAACGCCGTTGTCCTTGAGGAAGTGGCAAAGATGGCCAGACTCACAGAGTCAGTAAATCCTGACGTGAAGCCAGCCCCGGACAACATAAAGGAGAAGCATTTCTACCGTAAGCATGGGGCTAACGCATACTATGGCCAGAACTGATTTGTAGCTGTTATACGGCCCGCAGTATTCATATTATTTTGTGTTTACATAGCACAAAAAATGTGCTAAATTTTTATGTAAAGTACAGTCTCAAATGACTGTAAATAAGACATAAGGTGGTTGATAGAATGGTACTGGCAGTTGAGGTAATAGTCTGCTGCTTAATATTTGGCATATACAGAGTAATACGGATAAAGCGGGATCCGGCATATAAGATAAGCAATATGCCCGAGAAGCTGCAGAAAAAGGTCATGCATATGCGTGGCTACAGAAATCGGAATATCCGTATCATGACAGACTGGGAGAAGTTTGTAAAGAAGCTTCCGACACTTATATTCTGGACGATAGCGCTTGTCATACTGACATCAATAGCAGGGGCAAAAAGTTTTTCAACGGGCTTTGTGTTTGCGCTTTTGATATGGATGGCAGTCCTATTGTTTCTTGAACTGGTAGTATACTGTGGCTGGTATGCACATACACCGAAGGTGTGGATAAAGGGCACCGAGGATATGGCGAAAAAGACATATACCAATTATGCACATTATATCGGACTGATACCACAGAGAGCTCTGATGGGAATAGTGGTTGCTATTATAGTGGGTCTTGTGATAGATATGATTCCAAGGCTTGACAACAACAATTATTCGCCGAAATATACAGAGATAGAGGATACCTTAAAGGCAGCCTGTGACAATTACAGGATTCCGGGCATGGCTGTTGAGGTGGTAGATGCAGAGGGCGTGCTTTTCTCCGGTACATATGGGGATTGCAAGAGCCTTGACACACCGTTTATCACCGGTTCACTCAGCAAGTCGTTTACTGCGGCATGTATTATGAAGCTGTATGAGGGAGGACATCTGAATATTGACAGCCCGGTAAATCCTTATCTGGATGCAGCTGAGGTATTCAAAAATCCAAAGGATGCGACAAGGATTACAATAAGACAGCTGCTCAATCATACCAGTGGACTTGGCGTGTACCAGCATGTGGGAAATGCAAAGATTGTTGGCAAAAATGGAGAATATACCTATGCGAATGTCAATTATGACATACTTGGTCTTATAGTGGAAAAAGTATCAGGTGTTAGCTACAGCGATTATCTGACAGCGACATTTTTTACACCACTTGGCATGACTCACAGCAGCACAGCCTATGCAAAAGCGAAGAAGGATGGTCTGATTACAGGCCACAACAATTATTTCGGTTTTTCGGTGGAAAGCGATGTGAAGTATCCGCTCAGCGATTCATGGTCCACTGTACCGGCGGGCTATATTGCATCAAGCGCAAATGATATGGGAAAATATCTTCAGATGTATCTGCGTGGCGGCTATGGAATACTCTCTGACAAGAGCCTTAGCACAATGTTTCGGGCAACAGTTCCTATGGATGAGTCCGGTGAGACAGGCTATGGTATGGGCTGGGTACGTTCGGATAAATATGTCGAGACAGTGTACAATCATACAGGTCTTACGGAAAACTATATCTCAGACATGTATCTGCTTCCGGAGAGCGGTGTGGGCGTTGTATTCCTCGCAAATACCAATGACTATATGGTCACGAACAATCTGATGAACAAGGTAACCTCAAAGGTTGTGATGACACTTATGGGATATGCAATAGACGAGCTTGATCCAAAGGATTATGTTGATGCGCACCTGTTCTATGACCTTGTTTTTGCAGCATTTATATTGGTTGCGCTGATGGAGATTATCAAGTCGCACAAATGGAGAACAGACAATAGCGGAAACCTGATAGCGAATATTTTTCTGCATCTGTTTTTGCCGGTGGGCATAGTTATTGCGCCTATTGTCGGAGGCATACCATACTGGGTAATAAAGGATTATGTTCCTGATTTGTTTATTGTTTCATGCCTGAGTGTAGTACTTCTTGCAATAGGTGGAATCCTGAAGCTTAAAAACAGGAGAAATTCATAAGATAAAAGCAGAAGAAATAGAAATGCGGCTACTGTAATATGTAGCCGCATAATTTTTTGACCATAGCATCGTGGGAGGAGTCACAGCACACTCCGACAGTACATGAAGAGTATAAGCCGGAGGCTTTGACAAATTCATTGTCATCTGCTGAAAGCCTGATACCACAAGGATATTCCTTACCATCTATTGTCACATATGCAAGCCTGTCCTTATATTTTTCAAGGACGGCTTTATCCAGATATTTGCTTATATCCTCAAAGCAGACATTTTTGGCGTAATAATCAAAGGTCTTATCATCCATAAAGCATATATCGTATTCGTTAGAAGCAAAGTATGCTGTGAGGACTGTCATGTTCTGATAGTCTAGGCCGCTTTTGTCTACATCGACACAGATATTTTTGTTTAAGGCAATTTCATCCTTTGACAAATCATAGCCGTTATCTGTGAGAAAGTCATTGAAAATATCGGCGCCGTTGTCCTCTGTGGTGCTGTTTTCTGCATTTACGCATAATACGCTCAAAACAGTATTTTTCTGCGCAAGCCGGCCGCAAATAAAGGTTGTGACTGCTATGATTCCGATAATGATAAGAAATATCGGTATTTTGTAATAGTCCCATATATATTGTATTTTCTGACTGAATGTCAGCTCCTTAAAAGGTGTCTTTTGTTCCATGATTTTATCTCCCTCTGATATGATGTGCTGTAGTTTAAAAATATTATAAGGTAATTTATAGAAATTTACCAATAAACATTCTATTAACTGCCTTTTTCTTTTTAGATTATTATGCTATAATGAGCCAAAACACAGATAATACAAAAGGAGAATAATATGAAAGCGAGCCACAGAAAAGATGTTATAATCGCCAGACTGATTTTTGCAGCAATATGTCTTTTTCTTATTGCCCTGATTTCTACAATAGTGATTACCGTTACCTCAAAGGGCGGCAAAAAAAAGGAACAGGACAAGGTACAACAGAATGCAGTTAGCGAAAGTGAAACTGACAGTGCCGGCGATAGTGGTACAGAGATAGGCGCCATATATCTGCCACAGCAGACTACAGAGGGTACCGAAAAAACTTACGTCACTACTACAAGCAGTGTAAACATGAGAGAGAAGCCTGATAAAAACGCAAATATAGTTACTGTTATAGGACAGAATGTGAAGCTTGAGTTTGTATCAGAGGACAATGGATGGACACAGGTTATCTTCCAGGGACAGACAGGCTATGTCAGCTCTGACTACGTCAAGTCAGATATGGCTGACAGCACTACAGACAGCGGCACATCAGGTGCGGCAAATAGCGGGGCTGCCAGTCAGGGTACAGCAGATGGCAGTACAACAGGAGCTGCAGATAGTGCTGCACAGTCACAGTAATAGATACGTGGTGAGGTAATGTATATGACAGGAATTATATGGGCATGTGCTGCAACATTTATTGCAGCATGTGTGCCTATTTTGGCCAAGGTTGGAACTAAAAAGACAGACCCGGCGCTGGCGGGAAGCATTGCCGGGATTGTTTTATGTGCGTCTATATTTTTTTACAGGAAAGATAATATAATGGGAAGCAGCCTGATTGCACTCGGCCAAAGGAGCGTTATATTTATACTTCTGGCAGGGCTTGCAACAGGGCTTTTTGGCATCTGTTTTTTTAAGTCCATACATGAGGGCTACACATTTCAGGTTACAGCTATAGTTAAATGCAGCTATATAATCACGCTTGCAGCGGGATTTTTTCTGTTTCATAACACTCCTGACACTTTTGACTATATAGCGATTGCACTCATGATTGTTGGAACGGTTATTTTAAATCTGGATGGAACAGGTATTTTGTTTGCGCTTCTTGCTGCAATTTGTGCGTCGGCAGCACATATTCTGGTGTCACTTGGCGGGATACAGCCGGATAAGGGCTTTATTGCGTTCTGGTGTGTATTTATAGGAACGCTGGTGCTTATTATATTTACTATTGCAACAGGAGGCATGAAGAAAATCAGATCCATGTCATTTGTTGATGGTATATGCCTGATTCTTGCAGGCATTGCATACCCGTTAGCATATGATTTTTATGGCAGGGCAGTTTCAATGTCCGGCAGCTATGCAGGTTATATTTTTAATTTGACGATTATTGTGATGATGATATGCTCCAGCGTGATACTGAAGGAGAAGGTGTCGGGAAAGAAATTCCTGGGCGCATGCATTTTTATTGCAGCATTGTTTGTTATAGCATGCAACTAATAGCTGAATATAGCATATAATGATTAAAAAGAGGTTTTTTGATGTTACCTTTTTATAAAACATTTCCGTTTATGGATTACTATAAAAATGAGGATGCATTTGCAAAGGACCTGGGGATGATAAAGGATATGTATCCGCATGATACGGCGATGATACAGTCTGCAGTAGAGCAGCGAATGGATGAGCTGGAGTATGAGGGCAGCTTTATCTATGATGAGGTGCCTGACAGGCAGCGTCTTTTCGATGAGGCAGACAGGATTGCCGGCAGATTTATCTCAGAGCAAAGCAGCAGGTGCTTTATCTGTACAATAGCGGGCATACTTTTTAACTGTGAACTCTGCAGACGAAGATGCAGATACAGAAGGTACCAAAGATTCTGGTAGATATAAGGATATGATTTTATGAGTAAGAAAGTGATAAAGCCGATAGTACTTATAGTAGTATTTATTGCAGCATTAATTACATTTTGCATAACTACAAACAAGGGAAATAAGGATATGACCACGAAGCAGGCGGATGCAACGCTGCCGGTTATGTCATTTAATCTGGATAAAATAAAGATAAACACCCTCCATGGATATACTACTGAGATGGATCCGACAAAGATGCGCGATTGCGTTATTCCAATTTCGGATGACAGGAAGCTCTCATTATCCATTTCAACATATGGCATGGCTGTTGACAGGATATCATACAAGATCAGAAGCATGGATGGCAAGAGGCTGGTGGCCGATGACGAGATATCTTCTTTTTCTAATAAGGATAATACTATTCAGGCGGACATAAGCATGCCGAATGTTATGGATGAAAATACTGAGTATCTTTTGGTGTTTACCATCACAAGCGGTCAGGATAATGTATATTATTACAGCAGGATTATGCAGACCGATGGAAAGGCGGCTGCAAAGGTTGTTGAGTTTGCAAAGAAGTTTCATGATGAGACGTTTATAAAGGATGACAAATCCTTCTTTACAACATATATGGAGACAACAACCGGTGACAGAAATACGCTTGCACATGTGGATCTGACATCTACGGTGAGTCAGATTACCTGGGGCTCAATGGCCGCTGCACAGTATACGAATCCTGTCATAGCCCTAAAGGAAATAAACGATTCTTATGATGTGGTTACAATAGACTATGTGATGAGCTGTGTGGACGGTAAGGGTGAGACTGAGTATTACAATGTGAGAGAGTATTTCAGGCTGCGCCAGACGGAAAGCCGTATGTACGTGCTCAACTATGAGAGAACGGCAAATCAGATTTTTAACAGTGAAAACAGCTTTATATTGGATTCAGGCAGCGTAATGCTTGGCATCAGAAGCAGTGAGGCAGAGTACAGGGCCAATGAAGCAGGCAGTGTGATATGCTTTGTCCAGGAGGGAGATTTATACTCCTATGATATCAACAATGGAATGATAATCAAGGTATTCAGCTTCAGGGACGCTGAGGGCATTGATGAGCGTGAGAACTGGAATCATCACGATATAAAAATTGTCAGTGTAGACGAAGCGGGCAGTATTGATTTTGTGGTATACGGATATATGAACAGAGGCACCCACGAGGGAGAGGTGGGAACCGGTGTGTACCATTATGACGGTCTGGCACATACTATAGATGAGGAAGCGTTTATTCCTTCTAAGACATCATATGAGGTACTAAAGGCTGAGATGGGCAAGATGCTTTATCTCAATGAGAAGAATGAATTCTATCTCATGATGGATGACAGTCTCTATAGGATTAATTTAGGCTCGATGTCAGTAAAGAAGGTGGTAGAGGGCTTGTCCACAGGCTCTTACTGCGCATCGGAGAGTAACAGATACTTTGCATGGGTGGATTCTGCAAATCAGTACTCATCAAATACCATAAAAGTGATGGATTTAAAGAGTGGCAAGACCTTTGAGGTCAAAAAGGGCGACGACCAGTATCTGCGTCCGCTTGGCTTCATAGGTGAGGATTTCATATATGGACAGGCGAATGCTGCTGATGTGGTCTCTGATGCAGCCGGAAACACGACATTTCCGATGAATGGCCTTATTATTCTTGATACATCTGACCAGTCGGAGCTTAAGACATATACCCCTTCGGGCGGCTATGTCGAGAAAATTTCTGTGGATGGATATACGGTAACGATAGATCTGATTGCGCAAAACAATGGTGTGTATGCAGAAATCGGTCAGGATACCATTATGAACCGGGAGGCTGATTCGAAGCAGAAGATAGCTCTTGATACGAGCCAGTCCGATACAAAGCTGACGGTCAGCGCTATTAGTATAGCAGGTGGTAAAAAGCCGGATAAGCTGAAGCAGCTGACAGCACAGATGACTATAAATTCGCATGATACTGCTGTTGATTTAAAGTTTGATGACAATACAGTCCATTTCTATGTTTATGCAAAGGGGGATGTGATTTTTGCATCTGATAACATCTCGGATGCCATAAAACAGGCAAATGACAGTATGGGAGTGGTAATTGACTCAAACCAGCAGTATGTATGGATGAGGGCAAGAAAAAATGCAGTAAATGCATTTGCGAATATTGCATGTAATGAAATCGATAAGGATGCTGACAGTGTCGTGAAGTCAGTAAGTGCAATGCTTACCTACAATGATGTTACGGTAAGTGTGTCTGAGCTGATTGGAGCAGGCAGCAGTGCTGTTGATGTGCTCAAAAACAACCTGCCGGACAAGGAAATCCTGGATTTACAGGGAGTGTCTTCTGAGGATATTATCTTTTATATCAGCCAGGGCAATCCGGTATTTGCGATGACGGGAAATACGTCGGCAGTGCTTGTGACAGGATACTCTTCAAATGGAGCTTTATATATTTATAATCCGGATAATGGCGCAACAACATCGATGAGCTATGAGGATGCTGACAGAATGTTTTATAATGGTGGCTTGCATTTTATCACGTACATGACAAAATAAACAGAATAATGTTGTAATAATGCCGATTTTGTGACATTAAATGTAAGCTCCTTAGGTAAAGTTTAACAGAAATTTTCATAAGGATTGAAAAGCGGTTACAATTGGGATATATTAAATAAGTATGAAACAGGTTTAATACTTTTTGTTTAAGGAGAACGTATGAGTAAGAAGAGTATTGTCGTTACAAAAGTATGTGAAGGTCATGATAATCCAATCGCAGAGCTTGTTCAAGTGGCATGCAAGTTCGATAGTGAGATTACATTGGAGAGTGACAATCGCAAAATCAATGCAAAAAGCATCATGGGTATTATGGCATTTAATCCTTCAGATGGAATGTCTGTTGATATTGTTACAAAGGGTGATGATGAGCAGGAAGCTTTAGTTGCAATTGAAAATTTTTTAGTATGTGAATAATGAGCATGAGGAGGAAAATAGTATGCGTAAAAAGAATAACTCAAAGACAGTTAAGCAGGCAGTAAAGCCGGTTGAAGTTAAAAAAGAGGAAACAGTGGCACAGCCGGTTTCAGAGCCTAAGGCTGATGCAAAAGCCGATGTAAAGGCTGAGGTAGAAAAAGCCGTAGAGAAGACAACCGAGAAGGTTGAGAAGGCTGTTGAAAAGACAACTGAGAAGGCCGCTGAGGTTAAGGCTGATGTAAAGGACACTGTTAAGAAGACAACAGCAAAGGCAGCAAAAGCTGCAAAGACAGCTAAAGAGGCAAAACCTGCAAAGAAGGAGCCGGTAAAGCCGGAGATTATTGTTCAGTACCAGAACAGTGAGGTTGATACAGCAGCTGTCGAGGAGCGTGTTAAGGCTCAGTTCGTTGCTGAGGGACACAAGGCAGGCTTCATCAGAAAGCTTAACATCTACATCAAGCCGGAGGAGTATTCTGCATACTATGTTATAAATGATAAGTTTTCAGGTCGTGTAGATTTATTCTAGTCAGACATTATTAGGGAATACATATTTTATCTAGCGCATAATAAAAGCCGATACATTTCGTGGAGACACGGGGTATCGGCTTTTGTTTTATGTATAGGTATGTGTAAAAGAAGCTGTACGACAGTTTAAATGCATTATGAAATATTTAGTGGACAAACAAAAAAGGGTAACAAAAAAGCGGGTGATGGGAATCGAACCCACGTATCCAGCTTGGAAGGCTGGTGTTCTACCATTGAACTACACCCGCATATTTAATTGTTCACAAGTCGGGGTGACAGGATTCGAACCTGCGACCTCCTGGTCCCAAACCAGGCGCTCTAGCCAAGCTGAGCCACACCCCGATATGCTGTTTTGCCGTTTCGTTTTTGTTGCCTCACCGAAGCGACTCCGATATAATATCACCCTATTCCATACTTGTCAACACTTTTTTACATTTTTTTGAAATTAATTTTTCAAATACGATACATCCAGCGTTTTTACAATGTTTTCGGTGATTTGAAACAACAGTTTTACTGACTTCATAAAAAAGAAAAGAACACTTGCGTGTCCGAACTGAAAATTTTTATTAAATTAGTACTCGTGCATATTTTTCCTTTCGTTAATCTTATGTTCACATGTCTAATTATTTCATTTTGAGTACCTTTGAAAAAATCAAGTGGCTCAAACCCAGTGTTTAAGCCACTTTGAGAGTGGACTAGACGGGAGTCGAACCCGTGTCCGAAATACAATTCCCTGTCCTTCTACGAGTGTAGTTTATTATTTAACATTCCCTCTGCCACACGATAACAAACAACCTTGTGGTTTCAGTAGCTTCATGATACGCCCGATGGCTCAAAGCTTTGCCAACGTCGTTTCTCACATAGTCGAAGCCTGGGTCCTAAAGTGTGAGTGCTCTAGGTCAGACTGCTGCCATTAGGCAGCGTATGCTAAATTATCTTCAGCGTTTAATTTTAATTTGGCCATTTAACGCATCGCCATACGACTCGCTTCTCCAGCTGCATGATCCCTGTCGAAACCATTACAAGCCCATAAATATATATTTCAGATGCAGCCCTTTCACACACAAGATATCATTTCCTGTGAATCAAAAAGACCACATCATCCATTCTTTTTCCATAAATTTCTTTAGTACAGATTCTTTACTTTGAAATCCCGCTCCGCCTCACGCCGCATATCCTTCTTTGCAATATCCTGACGCTTATCATACTGCTTCTTACCTTTTGCAAGCGCAATATCAACTTTCACAAGACTTCCTTTAAAGTATACCTGGAGAGGCACCAGGGTATAGCCCTTCTCCGCAATCTTGCCGTTCAGCTTCATGATTTCATATTTATGCAGCAGAAGCCTTC
>OHIJ01000142.1_pt1 | contig 32846 bp, 41 predicted proteins | sample 1568331 | NCBI WGS metagenome assembly OHIJ01 (sample SAMEA3879501, study PRJEB24766) | human gut metagenome | biome: human-associated habitat; feature: feces | place: USA | collected 1985/1987
CCTTCTTCGAAGGCCATGTGGTGGCTTTCGGAGAAAGTCATGTGGGACGACGCCCACCTCGATGAAAAACTAATGCTTTGGGGCGGCCAGAATATCATCTTCGGCCGCCTGGAGGAACTCACTGACTACGAGGTGATTCTCTCCGACCGGGGAGGCGCGATGTCCAACGACTTCGGCAGCCGGCTCGGCAATGGCCGCATCGTCATTGATCGAGCCGCCATCTCTGGCATCCAAAGAATTTGATAGCGCACCAAAGCGGGACTGGGAGAATTCCTCCTGGCCCCGCTCTTTTTTGTCCTCGCCCACATAGCCCACAACCACCTGCCCGTTGGCAGCAACAGCCAGGATATTTGTTTCTGATTCTCTCACCGAACTAAAGTTCGGGAGCTTCCTGGCTGTTTTCTCTTTGCCGAACGCCCCGACTCCCTCACCCCATGACCACCTACCTTTCCTCATTCGGTCATAAACCACATTGAACCCCGCCAAGCTCCATCGCAAAACCATATAGTTACCGTATCACAATCGTTAAAAACCGTGTATTCGTAGCATAGTCCCCGCATATCCTTCACGCCGCAGCACGGCCTCAGTCTATCCTTTCCGTTGCCGCATAGTCTCCATCCATGCTCCTCCGGTCATGGCATAATCCCCCGACTATCCTCTCCGCCGCACCATAGCCACTGTCCATGCTTTCCATCGCAGCACAGCCACCGTCCAAGCCTTCCATCCACCAAATCCGATATTTCCAGCCAATCCATCCTTCCTCATCGCCCCTTCTGTTTTTGCCATGATGCCGGCGACGGTGGAAACCGCTGTATTATGGAATGAGAAACAGGCCAGCCAACCCCAGTGGGGCCATGAAGGTCGACGCAAATCGGGCATATCACCGGCCATGTTTCTGCGCCGATGCGGCTCTGTTCTGCACTCCGGTGGCGCCGGCGGCGGTGGAGTCTGCTTGGGAATGCCGGTGCGGATGATGGAGCCTGGGGACAACACTGCGGATGAGCCCCATGGGGGCCCGCTTCCGGTGGACGCCGCCCAGTTGCTGACCAATCCGCCTAACATTTCCGCTCTATCTCTAACTCATAAGCCTACAACCTGTGACTTTCCGACCCATACGGCCAACTTCTCCGCTCAGCTGCCGACCCCCACACCTACCAACCTCCGCCCCACGCACCTGCCACATGACCATCTTCGAAGGTCACAATCTGCCGCCCTTGCCTCCATCCCAAGGCATCTTTTCCGTCTTTCTCCCCTCTATTCCATTTTTTCATATTATTTGCATATTATATGGCTATTATCTGCATATTGCTTCGTCCGCATCGGGTTTAGCTGCCGGGGATGGGCGGAGTCTCACGGACCCGGCATCGGTCCACGGAGGGGGCCGGCTCGGGCGAGAGACTGGGGAAAAGAAATATCCTCCGGCAGATTTCTTCGTTAAAAAAGACGCTTCTCGCCGAGACACGGATCTCCAGCAGCCTGGTATATAATAGTCGCTGGGAAAGGGGACTGTCTTTTGCACGGTTGGGAGTACAGTACAACTGAAGGGACCAGCGGTCGCAGCAAAGCAGAATCAGAAGGTAGCACCCTGGCCCTGCTTTTCTCGGCCTCATCCAACTTAGCGGCCGGGAGTTTCTTTTCGCATATTATGTAGGTATTATTTACATATTGCGCATATGATTTGGATATTATTGCTTATTATGTGATTATTATTTGAATATTAGACTGAATGAAATTAGGTATTATCTGCATATTATATGGGTATTGTTTTTTTTGAGGGGGCGGGCGTGCAGAACTGGCGCGTTCGCTTGGAAGTGGGATATATAGGCAGTATCGCTATTCTGATGCGCGCCTTTGTAGATGCTCCCCATCTTCTATGTCCAATGGTGTCCGTATATATAGGGCTATTCTGCTATATGCAGATGCTCCACTCCCCTGCTGTACCGATATCCGCCTGTGAGCGTGTCTTCCTGTATATAGACATTTTGTACTTTTGACCTGTAGGGTGTCTTTTTTAACGAAGAAACTGGCCGAGAGATCATCTCTTTTGCCAAATCTTTTGCCGCGAGCCGGCTCCTTGCGGAGCCTGCATATGGTCCGTGAGGCCTGTCTCTTGCGCAGTTGGCTCCCGTGTAGTACAATTTTCCTTGTCCATCGCTGCTTCCATGCTGGAATGGCTCAGAAGAGCGAGATGGAAACAAATTTGCTTTGCGTATCATGTTAAGCAGAGAAAGGAGTTGTTCCCGACTATGACAAAAACCGAACTGATTTCCGCAATGGCCGCCGAGTGCGGTCTCTCCAAGACTGACGCCGGCAAGGCTCTGGATGCCTTCATGCACCAAGCAACTGTTGCCCTGGCCTCCGGTGAGAAGGTCATGCTTACTGGCTTTGGCGTCTTCGAGGTGAAGGAAAGAGCCGAGCGGACAGGTCGGAACCCGCAGACCAATGAGGAGATCCTCATCCCTGCGTCCCGCACCCCCAGCTTTAAGCCCGGCAAGCCTCTGAAGGAGGCTGTGAAGGGCTGATGCCCCTTTGGCGAGAGGAGTAGTCTGCTATGTGCGGGCTGCTCCTTTTTCTATGATACCAATATAAATGTTGGCTGTTGCATATAACAGGCAAATGAGAAGAAAGGAGCTAAGGAGCTGTTGTTTCCCATGCATGATTTCATCTTTTTTGCCGTTGTTGCGGAGCTGTCCAGGGCTGTCTGCCGGTTCACCTGCTGGGTGGTGACTGGGATCATTTCTCTTCTTCGGAGGCTGTTTGGCTGGCTCGCAGGTAAGATCTTTCGGGATTCCCGGGGTTCTGAGGAATAGGCGGGGGTTCGCGCCTCTCTGCACACTGAGGAAGATGCCTCGCATATACTGGAAGAGCCTGGATATTTCCGTACGCATATCCAATGGTCCAAAGCTGGCTGGGATCGATGTGCGTATCTCCAGGGATGGGGTCTTCGATTCGGTTCGCTGGACCGGAACCCAGGGCGACTGCTCCTGGCGCGGGGCGCTAATCCAACCGGGGCGGTACCGCATCAGCTTCGGGACGAACTGGCGTATCCTGCCAGAGTTAGAGCCGGTGGAGGTGGATATAGGCGATGGCGAGATTGTCGTTGTCCGCATTGGCGTGCCGGCCAGCAGCGCCTTCCTGGAATGGTTCGGCGAAGGGCTCCGTCTCCCCTATCCGAACCTGATGGCAACCTGACAAAAAGAATCCCCTAGAGGATATCCTCCAGGGGTGTTCTTTTGCCGTCAGCCGCCCAAGTAGTCCCGGATAGCCCGCCAGGTCTGCAAATTGTTGTACAAAACTTCGTAGCAGATGCGGCGATAGGCCTCGGTCTCTTCCTCGGGCGTCGGCTTAGGGATGCCGAAATCAGCCCAGAGCTTCTCCGCGGGGATAAAGTACTTTTCTTGCTCCTCCTTGGGTTTCTTCAGCATTTCCTCCAGCTCTTTGGCCCGGCGGTCGAGCTCGGCCCGCTCCTCTGCGATCTTCTCCTCACTGTACCCGCAAAAGGTCATCTCCCAGAGGATGACTTCGGCCAGGTCCAGGGCGCCGATAGCCGCGATGTTCCGCTCGTCCACCTCATAGCCCAGGATCTCCGCCCATGGAGACATGTCGTAGGCATAGCTCTGAGGGTTAGGCTGGAGGTGGGACAGCCGGTCCAGCTCCTCATCGGAGAGTCCGTCCGTACCGGCGAGGTCGCCGATCTCGGAATTGCGGTCGAAATCGGAGAGCAGCTCGTTCTTCTGGAAGAGGGATGCGGAGAGGGACTCCTCATCGTGTATCAGGTACCGATGGAATATGATATGCGAGAGAGCAGGCAGCTATATGCGCAGGTTGGCTCCTCTCCCCTGCTGTTTGGGACGACGATGGAGGTTGGCAATGCAGGGGTAGGCGGATGAGGGTTCTTCTTGCGGACTGGGACTGATGAGGATTCTTTTTTAGCAAAGAAAGGTGGCATAGGAATTTCGCCTTGCCCGAGTCTCTCGCCGGAGCCGGTCCCTACTGGGGACCTATTTATCTATGCCGCCGTAAACCCCTCTGCTTTAGCTGTAGGGATATAAGGCGGCATCCGTGCCCGTGTGCGAATACCCGAGCAAACATTGGCCTCCCCCCTGCGGGGATAGTGAAAATATTTTCTACGCAACTGCATATAATATGAGTAGAAGCTCAGCAAGGGAGGTGGCCTATCCAAATATCCACCTATCCGCACAGAGAAGGAGGTGCCCACCATGGAAAAAGCCTACAAGTTCCGAATGTACCCCACAGCAAAACAGGAAGAACTCATTCGCAAGACCATCGGCTGCAGCCGGTTCGTCTACAACCAGACTCTGGCTGCTCGAAAGGGCGCCTACGCTTCCGGCAGCTCTATCCACATGACTTTCAAAGAAAGTCACAGCGGCTATGACTGTGTGAAGCTGCTGCCCGGGCTGAAGGATACCTACCCATGGCTTCGAGAGGTGGACTCCACCGCCCTTCAGGCATCCGTGCTCAATATGGACCATGCCTATAAGAACTTCTTTGCTGGCCGCAGGGGCCGAAGGAAGGTCGGGTTCCCAAAGTTCAAGGCAAAGCATCACAGCCGGGCCAGCTATACCAGCAAGGTTGTTGGACAAAACATTCAGGCCAGCGACCGGGCGGTGAAGCTGCCAAAACTGGGGTGGGTAAAGGCCAAGGTCTCCACAACGGTGCATGGACGGATCCTCAACGCCACCGTCAGCATGAGCCGCAGCGGAAAGTTTTTCGTGAGCCTGTGCTGCACAGAGGTAGAGATACCTCAGTATCCCAGCACCGGCGCCGCTGTCGGCCTTGATGTGGGCATCAGGGATCTGGTCATCCCCTCTGATGGTCAAAAGTACGATAACCCCAAGTACCTGCAGAAAGCAGAGAAGAAGCTCGCCGCTCTCCAGCGGCGGCTGTCCCGAAAGCCAAAGGATAGCCGTAACCGGGAGAAGACCCGCCTCCGCCTGGCCCGCCAGCATGAGTACATAGCCAACTGCAGGCAGGATTACCTGCAGAAACTTACCACCCAGTTGGTCAAGGACTACGACATCATCTGCGTGGAGAGCCTCAATGTAGGAGGCATGCTCAAGAACCACAAACTGGCCAAGGCCATCGCTGACGCCTCTTGGGGAGAACTGGCCCGCCAGCTCAAGTACAAGGCTGCCTGGCAGCACAAAATGCTAGTAGAGGTTGGGACTTTCTTCCCAAGCAGCCAGCTGTGCAGCTGCTGTGGGTACCAAAACAAGGAGGTCAAAGACCTCTCGGTTCGGGAGTGGACCTGCCCGCAGTGCGGGGCTCACCACGACCGGGATCAAAACGCGGCCCAAAATATTTTGATGGAGGGTCTACGCCTGCTGAAGGCCAGTACCTGAAGAATAAAACCATCATGGTACGGTTGGGCACACCGGAACCTATACGCTCGGGGAGAGGGTGTAAGACCCTGGTATCTCATAGAAGTCTGTGGGATGCCATGGCAGTCCTCGATGAACCCAGAATCCCCTGCCTTTAGGCATAGGGAGTGTCAAATGCAAATTAAGGCAAAATCATTCGCCTCGGAACGAATTGTTCGGAACCACACAACCTTTCGAAGAAAGGTTGCAACAAATATCTCCCGCAAGCCGGATTTGTTCCGGTCTATTGGATGCTGCCTGTTTGCATATCATGGAGGCATCTCTTAGAAAAAGGAGCGAGTTTTACCATGAATACGAACCATTGCCGCCGCGACCACATCCACCCCGGAGATCTGGTGGACATTGTGCTGAAGAAGGACCAACCGACCGGAAAGCTGACTCGGGGCATCGTTGGTCGGCTTCTAACCAACAAGGGCTACCATCCCCGCGGGATTAAGGTCATGCTGACGGACGGCCAGGTAGGTCGGGTGCAGCACATCTGCGGACTGGCTTCCCTGGAGCAGGAACCTGGCGCCGTACCGCCTCGGCCGCGGAGCCTGAGGCCGGCAGCCGTGGAACTCGATGATCTGGTGTGAGCTAACCCCCACATAGGGCGCTACGCTAACCCTACACGGCTAAAGCCGGGGCTTCAGGCGTATCCTTGCATAGGCCAGGGTATGCCTTCTCTTTTCCCGTTCGACGGTCATGTTAGGCACGGTTCCCGTCCGTGCTGCCTAGAATGGCGGGCATAGGCCGGTGCTCCTACCGGCAAAAGATAATATTTTGGACTGTGGTTTTAAGACAACAAATTGGGCCCCTCCCAGTTTTGGGACGGGCCCGTTTTTTCTTAGAGAGCTCGCGTGAGAAGTTGCGAAAACATATCTAAACTTAATCGAACAGCCGCATTTGGGGCGGCAGTGGGAAAACCTTGGGCAACAGCTCTTTTGCCAATTTGATATGAGCTTCCACCTGCGGAACATAGGGGAAATCCGTATCATACTTGAAGTAGCAGGCACCTAAAATGACATCCAACAGTGGCTCCTTTATATCTTCCTGCCTCATTCTCATCGTAATCTGAGTAAATCCAGCCATTAGACGGCTCCAGACTCTCATTTCCTCCTCCGAGTTCCTCAGTCCGAACTCTTCCAGCCATTCTCCAAGCGTCCATATCTTCCCATCTGGATTGCCCCGCCCATTCTTACAGCTATCGTTCCGAAAGTAGTAAAATTTGTTGGTGCCTGCATCGAAGAATCGCCCCAAAGGGAACAGGGCACAGACAGCAGGTTTATTCTTCTGAACCATGCAACGGCCATTTCGCAGCAGTCTGCAGCTTCCATCCAGCCGTTCCCGTAGGTACAAAACGGGGAGATGGGAGGTGGTTCCAAGCATCCATTCGGCACATTCCAGAGCCGCCTCTGCGGGGGATCGATTTAGGCCCTGGGCAATATGGAAGATATCGGGGCCAGTCAGCATAATCGGTTCATCCCGTTTCCGGCAGCAGTCCCCACACATGGAACATTCAAACTGGAAGGTATCGTTCTCTTTCAGCTCCAGAGCCAGATAATCCTGGATCAGCTTCTTCGCGTCTTGCTTCGGCATATAGAGTCGATCTCCTAATTCGCACTCTGTGCCCAGGCTTTCCATGCGGCAAGCGCATCTGCCCGATCACTTTCCTGGAAGAGTTCGGCAAACAGCTTGCCAAACTCCTCTGCAGAAGCGGAATTTCCGGTCTGGCACTGCCACCGCTTGGAGGCGACCCTCAAAATATCCGCCAGAGTCTCGCCGCGGTCCTCCTTTGCCTGGAACATGGTGCCGATGCAGATGCGGCCGCCACAGACAGTGCAGACACCCAACTCACAGAGCCGAATCGTTGCCCCCTGAGTCAAGGCCTCGTAGTCCAACTCCAAGCGATGAAACTCATTGCGCCACAGGAGGTGTTCAATGATGTCGCCAGCATCGGCATTCTTCCAGTCAATACAGCTGCAAATATTCTCTTTGTTTCCCATACAATTTCCTCCTCTCAATTGGGCGCGATACCCGTAGTTGTCTCCTTGTTTTCTTTCGTTTGGATATCCAGAATACCATACCTTATTTTATTTTGACAATAGTTTGAGTTCCTTGTTGGTACAAACAAGGAACTCAAAATGGGCTATTTTTACACAAATGAACATCTATTTACAATTTATTCTGGCGATTTTGAGCGAACGGAGTGTGCGCGCCAAGATATTCCGGCGCAGTTTGAGCGTGTTGTGTGTCCCAATGCCAGAAAAATGATATTTGAAAAATTTTTTCAAAAATGCCGATATCGAAGCCGCTACTGCCACTATATGCATGCCATCATAGGGATATTGGCGCAAAGAAAGAGTCCCTCTCCCGAATGGGAAAGGGACTCTTTTCGACCTTAATATACAGCCCGCCAGCCCGGCTCTTTGCCTAGCTTCTGGTAGTCAGCATCCAGCCGGTCGGCCTCAAATGTCTTGCCATCCTCCGCCAGATCCTGGCTGTCCAGGTCGAAGACATCCACGCTGATGTCGGCGTTGGCGATGGCCTCTTGCACCATGCCATCACGGACACGGATAGCCAGCTGAACCGGCAGATCATGTTCCTGGATACTCCAGTCAGCATAGCGGGAGCAGATGTCGTAGCGGATGTGGGCCGATTTTTCCTCGATACCCCACTGTTTCTCCTCTTCCTGCTCGTCGTTGGGACTCAGCCCAAAGACCTCAAGTATATCCTTGAAGTCATCAGCCATGGCCGCCTGCGCAGCCTCCAGGCTGAGATGCGGCGTAGCCACGGCGCTGGACTCAAAGTCGTCCATCTTCCGGATCAAGATATATACCTTCATGTTAGCTTTCTCCTTTCAATTTTCTGCGCCCATCTTAGCCAAGCACTCGGCGACCCGCTCCAGGGCCTCTCCCTCGAACAGCTGCGAATCCAGAGCGTTGCAGTACTGGCTCAGGGCCTCCTCGAAGTAAACCGGATACTCGTTTGGATCCAGCCCCCGCTCGCGGAAACGGTCTTCCACCACCTCCCGGCGGATAATGGCCTCATAGGTCTCGGCCGCCTGCTGAAGCTGGCTGCGGCTGAGAGAACTCACCAAGTTGGGCGTCTCGTACTCAGCCAGGGAATCGATGGAGACGCCCAGTACCCGGGCAATATTCTTGGCGGCGCCAAGGCTGATGTTCATGCGCTGGCCCCGCTTCAAGGCCTGCCGGTCATCGTCGCTGAGCTTGGCCTCGCGGCTGAGCTCGCCGATGCTGATGTTCTTCTCCTCACAAATCGCGCGGATGCGCTCGTACAGTTGGTTCATGTCGTTCCTCCTAACCCGCTTAGTAGCGGAATTCTTTCTCGTCCAAGTCCTGGAAACCCAGCTCACACATGATGTTGTCCAGCTGCTGGGTCTCGTTCAGGTCCAGCTCCTGGTCGGTTGCCAGCTTCCAGAGCATGCCGGCCATAAAGGCCATCATCTTGCGCTCTCTTTCTTCCATGTTATGATTCCTCCTGTAGTTGTTTTAATAGGTCTCCACATTGGGGTTTCTGAAGTTGTTTTATGCAAATTGGGCAGGAACCATTCTTCTCGGCGGTTGCGAGCAGTGGCTACTGTTAGAGGTTGTGCCTATGCCTCGTGGGATGCGTCTTTTCTAACGAAGGAAAGAGGCGAGGGAGTTTCTTTTTCCGGGAGCTTTGCCGCGGGCCGGTTCTGTTCCGGAACCGATGCCGGGTCCGTGAGGTTGCCATGGCGACTCTCCAGAATTTCCCGGCAGACATCCTGCAGGATGTGCGTTGGCCGCTCCGCTGTTGCAGCCTTTCGAAGAAAGGTTGTGTGGTCTTAAACGATTTGCTTTGCGCCTCTTCCCTATTGCGGGCAAAAAGGCAGCGGACCCAAAGGCCTAAGTCTCTGAGTCCGCTTTGGTTGGACGCTATCAGATATCGTCCTCATCCTGCAACTCCGGCAGAGCGGAACTGGGATGCTGCCAATCGCAGTACAGGAACAGCTCGATGGCCAGCCCCATGTCTCCGCCGCACTCCTCCAGGAAGTCGTCGCCGGTGTAGCACTGGGAGAGAACATCTTCCAGCTCCTCCGGGTCGGCAATCGGCCGCTCGATATGGATTTCATTCAGCTGCAGGTCGGGGATGTACAAAATCTCGTCGCCGGCCACAAACCGGTCGGACTTAAAGATCTCGCACTCCTGGCCGGAGCGGAACTCCAGCAGATCCACCATGCATTGGCCCTTCTCCAAAGCAGCCTTCAGCTCGGCTTTCGTCATGTCTCATCCCTCCTTTTCCGCCATTTGGCAGTTAGGAGAGATGCGGACACTCCGCACGCTTTTGTAGTTCGCCAAAATGGCGGCCTTCAGGGCCTCAGCCTCCGGCATCACCTGCGCAGGATCAAAGATGAGCTTCACCTCGCGGCCGGCGATGGCATTGCAGAGGCCTACCAGCTCGCCGTCCTCGGTGAGCAGGAAATCCTCGCTGCCGGTGGAGACGGTAAGCCCGTCCTTGTCCATCTCAACCTTCGTGATCTGTCTCCGGACCGGACGGATCTCATAATCGTACCCTTCAGGGCCATCGCCAGCCATCCCCGCAACCAGCCGGATGCCGGGGCGGCCGTTCAGCAGCATGGTTGCCGAATATTGCACAGCCTTCAGTTGTTCCAGAATATTTTGCATTTGTAGTTCCTCCTATTACAATGTATTTACGGTCTAAGGCACGGCAGCCAGCCGTGTCTTTTTCCGCATCGTTGCCAAAGCTGTTAGAATGAGAGAGTCTTGGCCTGATGTGTTCCTCCAAGGACCATAGCGTCCGTAGTGAAGTCCGTCAGCCAGCCTCTCATTCGCAGCGTTCGATTTATGCAGGTTGAGCCACCTCCTTGGTGCGCCCGTGTCATCAAATAGATTGGATCGGCAATGGTGGAATGGCTGGTCGCCAAAACAAATCCATGATGAGGAGCGATCAATATGAACAATGTTGCAGGGATCGATGTTTCCAAAGGAAAGAGCATGGTGTCTGTCCTCCGTCCTTTTGGAGAAGTGGTAGCAAAACCATTTTCTATTGGTCACACCGGCAGCGAACTCAAGGAGCTGGCAGACTACTTGAAAAGCCTGGACGGTGAGACACGGGTAGTCATGGAGCACACCGGACGGTACTATGAGCCAGTAGCCCGCTTTCTTCATGATGAGGGCGTCTTCGTCAGTGCAGTCAATCCGAAGCTCATCAAGGACTACGGAAATAACACCCTGCGCAAAGTGAAAACAGACAAGGCGGATTCCCGCAAGATTGCCCGGTACGGTATTGACAACTGGGCAGAATTGCGCCAACATACACCCATGGATACGATTCGAATGCAACTGAAAACACTGAACCGGCAGCAGAGTCTATACACCAAGACTAAGACGATGATGAAAAATAACCTCATCGCCCTTCTTGACCAGACCTATCCCGGTGTCAACGCCCTATTTGACAGCCCTGTCCGTGAGGACGGCAGCCAGAAGTGGGTGGACTTTGCCACGACCTTTTGGCATGTGGACTGTGTGCGGAACATGAGCCTCACTGCCTTTGCCGAGCGTTACCGCAAGTGGTGTAAACGGCATGGCTACAACTTCAGCCAGAGCAAAGCCGTTGAGGTCCACGCCGGAGCACAGGACCTGATCGCCATGCTCCCCAGGGACGCCCTGACCAAAACCATGGTCCGGCAGGCCATTGATGCGCTGAACGCTATCTCTGCCTCTATGGAACGGCTCAAGGCTGAAATGCAGGCCCTGGCAGCGCAGCTCCCGGAATATCCCGTCGTCATGGCCATGCACGGCGTAGGCGATTCTCTTGGCCCTCAGCTCATGGCGGAGCTCGGGGATGTGACCCGGTTTACCCACCGAAACGCCATTACCGCTTTCGCGGGTGTTGACCCTGGCGCTGACCAGTCCGGCACTCACGAGGCCAAAAGTACGAGGGTTTCCAAAAGCGGGGCGCCGGAGCTGCGCCGCGCCTTATTCCTGGTTATGGACTGCCTACTGAAAACACAGCCCCAGGATGATCCAGTGTACCGTTTCATGGACAAGAAACGAGCCGAGGGCAAACCCTATCTGGTTTACATGACAGCCGGCGCCAACAAGTTCCTGCGCATCTACTATGGCAGAGTAAAAGAATATCTGGCATCCTTGGAGGGAAATTAAGGAAGCATCCTTCCTTGTTGGGGAACGATACTGCATTTACGCTAAAAACATCTTATGACAGAAAGAGAGCGATTAAGATGTTTTTAGACAATTTATCCACCTCCGTCCTCAAATTATGTGATACTCGAAGACTCAGCTATGAAGCCGCCTCGGAACGATGCGACCTCAGCTCCAGATACTTCGCTGACATTGCCCGGGGCAAGACTGCGCCTACGATCCTGACGCTGGAAAAGCTCTGCGTTGGTTTTGATCTGACGCCAAATGACCTGTTGATCCCCTCAGAACTCTGGCGAGAGATGGCCTTCCGCGAACCAATGCCGGTTACACATATCCGCTGCTTTCACTTCTTTCACGGCCTGACTGGTTTCCCAGTTTGCCCCCAATGTGGGAGAACTCTCGAACGGGAATACCAGCCTTACTGTGACCGCTGCGGGCAATGCTTGGATTGGAAAGGTTTCTCCAAAGCAACGATTATCCTGCCTCAGAAATAATCCTTACTGCTACATACCTGCTAATCCGGCCAGCGTCCTTTACCTGCTGGCTGCTTTTGGCATGTCCTTTTCCCCTCCTCTCAATTTTTCTTCATTTCCCTATTGACTTTTTATTTGCAGACTTCATCAAAATCGGGGCGAGGATACTCCCACCTCTGTAGGTAGGAGAGGAATCGCCCCATTCCTCCCTTCTGTAATTAAAATATCCTTAAAAATCAAGCAATTAAGTACCCTGAGCGGTGTTCCAGTAGAATTAGCTCACTGGCTTTGGCAGACTCATGGACTTTAGTCCCGTTGAGCAGTTTGAGCTGGAAGTACCCTCTGGTGCGCAAGCCCCAGATGAAGCACTCCTGACCACGGTACAGCACCTTGTCGAAGCGCCGGAACCCTTGCACATACTTGGGCCCCTGGCTCCGCTGGCGACGACCGCCCTTCTTGGGGAGCGCCTTGTGCAGCTGCCGGTTATGGTGACGCACCGGCTTGATCTGGTAGATACGGTCGCTCTGAGGCATATAAGTCACTTCCTTAATGCCAAAGCCATGCCTACCCATAGCGATCGCCAGGGCGTCATTGGTATGGCTCTTGGGCAGCTTCAGCAACCGCTCCCGGGTAGCTTTGGTGATGTACCCTCTGGTCTCAACGACCGGGATGGGCAGTTCTGCCCGTAACCGCTGCAGCAATGTCTTGCGCATGATCCCCATAAAGGCTGCATCTCTGGTAGACTTCCGCCTGCGCTTTTTGAGTTTGGCATCAGTGATCAGCCCTGCATGAAAAGCCTTGTGGCATTTATCACAGACGGTCACCAGGTCATCTGGGGCATTGCCGCCAGTCTTACGGCTCTCCAAGTGATGGGTGTGGAATTTTATACCCTTACCATGAGCCCCACAACACTGGCAGGTATAACCATCGCGGAAGAAAACATACTGACGCACATTGTAGAAGCCGTACATCTCTCCCTTCTGGTAGTCCTCGCCCTGAGGCACAGGCATACCATCTGCGATAGACTTGAGCAGCTGCAGGTCAAACTCGGCAGTCTCAACAACTACCTTACCGATTGGCAGGAGCTCACAAGCACGCTTGATACTGGTGATATGTTCCTGGATCTTGACCTCCACAGAGGGCGCCAGCCAACCCTTGTGTTTGCTGTGGACCCGGTTGTTAAACCGCGGCTGGCGGTAGCGAGTTGTCCGGCCCCTGCGGGAGCTCCGGAACTTCCGGCGGTCAGCCAAGTTTTTCACCACATCATTGCGTGGCGTGAGCTCCGCTGCGAATACTTCTTCTTCATGAGTAGCCGCAGACATACCAACTGTCTTGCTGCCGGTGTCCACACCCAGGATGACTGGCTGGACATAGGTCTTGGTTCTGGTGGTCAGCCTGATCGTAAATGGCGTTCGCCGCACTACAACGGCGGCACCGGCCTTGAGCAGGAGCCGTACCTTACGGTGGTCCTGTGTAGGCATCAGCGGCTGACCAAGATGATTTTGCACATATACCATGGTGTTTGACCCCTCCTCTCTGAAAAAGCGGCTATAACCAAGAGAGCCGCTCAGGCCGAAGCCTGTAGGGTGCCCTTACCCAATGTTATCCCGGGGTTTTTACGCATAGCACTGTCCCTACCCATCAGGGCTATTTAACCATGCGCCGCAGTGCGGCAGACTTGGGCATCACATCCGCCGGTGCCTATCTATTCCTGGGTAACGGAGCGGGCTCCCGGTAGTATCCGTAGACTTACCAGGGCCGCCAAGGGTAATCAATCAGAGTCTGCCTTCCGGCAAACCCCCGCCTCTATAGGCGGTGGGTTATTGATTAGGGAAAACAATCCTTTCTTTTGGGAATATCGCAAACGGCCAATGTCATTTCCTCATATTGATCACCTCGTTGAAAATTTGGAGCTGGTGACAGGGTTCGAACCCGCGACCCTCAGAGTACAAAACTGATGCTCTACCAACTGAGCTACACCAGCATGTTTAGATTTTCCGAAGTTTCACCCGCACCGGCCTTTTCGCCCGCCGCACCTGACAGACGACCGGTTGCTGTACAGGGCTGTCTTTCTGCAGCCCTGCCAAAAAATCGTCCACGAACAGAATTTCGTCCGAAACTCCATCCATCATCGCTTGCAGCATACAGCCATCGATCAGAAGTACATGATTGGAGTGAGCCAGGGCGACCGCCTGACGGGTGAACGGCTGATTGCTGATAACAATGCCGGCATCAGCCCCATAGTGCTTAATTGCGCCGACAACTTCCTGCACGGCGTGGATACCGACTGGAGACGAATGGCATTTGCATTGAATCACGGCAATTTTGCCGTTGCGATACAGCACCAGATCGGCGCCAAAGTCGTTGGATCCAGGCGTCTCGAATATCGAAACACCCCGCTCTTCGAAAAAAGCCTGGACGATATACTCGAACTCCAAGCCATTGTTCTGAACCATAAAGAGACCCCTCCTCCACAAGGGGGAAAAATTGAAAAATGGAGCTGGCGGCCGGAATCGAACCGGCGACAACGGCGTTACGAATGCCGCGCTCTGCCAACTGAGCTACACCAGCATAGGGGATGGGGGCCGGGTGGAGAGCCCAGCCCCCTGATAAAATATGTTTTGAAGAGCCAGGCCCCTCCTCTGCCTGTCTACACCCGCTGCTGTCTTCCAGCATCTCTTCCGGACCCGGGCTCCCGAAGTTGGTCTTCCAGATGCCGATTGGTGAAAGGCCCGCCCCAAGGGCGGAGGCAAAACCGGAGAGCTCGGCATCGGCTCACCGGCCGCCACATTACAAACGATACTCATCGTGGAATGCTAATTAGGGGGGTGAGCCGCCCCTCCTCTGCGGCCCGATCCTCGCTGCTGTCTTCCGGCGTTCCCGCCAGACCCGAGGTCCATACTTTGTTATTCCAGATGCCGATAGTTACGGAGATCCCCGGCGACCGGGGCCCCAGAGGACAGACTCAGCATCGATCTGAAATCCGGGGATACATAAATGCACAAAGGATGCAGTAAACTTGAAGTTGATGGAAAGGGCCTCTACCTTGTCCTTTCACTATTATTATATGCACTAGCCCCAAAATATATTTTGGGTTTCCGGCCTTCCGGGCTGGGTGGGAAGTCTGCGTTGAAGAAATGATGTTGCAAAAGCAGCCTAATCCGTTTTTCCAGTAAAGGATCTTAAACAATCCTAGAAATATCTTTCAAAAGATATTGAACGGACTTGCGGTCCTTAGGGCACATAGTTCGCATTGCGTGGCGAAACGAATGTCGTAAACCTGTGCAACATATCTAGGTGACTCGCGGACTCACGCATTTGTGCTATCGCGCACTGGCGGCTGATGTTTGTCACAACGGCTGGTGATTGGCGCCTTCATCTTTTTTGCTTTTAGAAGCAAAAACTCAAGTATTTGATTATATAGTCATCGCATTCCCATGCAGACCGGACAATTGCCGGTCATACCGGGGCCGCGTACACCACATAAGACAAAGATTGGCCAACTCAGCTACATTCACTTGTTCTCGGCTTATTCCCGCCCAGCCCGGGAGGCCGGAGCCTCCCGGCATGCTGGACACTGTGCTTTATTCGTCCTTCCCCTGGAAGGTGGAAAGGATATCCTCGAAGGATGCATTCACATCCCAGGGGGCAGTGTAATCGACCTTGGTGTTAACCACGGCCTCGTCGATCTGAGCGGAGACCTTGTCGGCCTCAGACAGTAGATCCTGCATGGTGGCCTTCAGCTTGGCGCGGTCGAACCTCTCGATGGTGGTGACCTCCACATCGTAGATATAGGGAACCTGATTGCCCTCACCGTTGAAAGTGTAGCCGGTGCCCCGCTCCACCCTCTTGCCGCTCTTGATCCGGAGCACGCTGCGGATTTTCTCGGCCACCGACTGGCGGCACTTGTTGGTCTCAATGGCCGCATCCATGTCGCCGACCCCGCCGGCCAGGTTGCCCTTGGACACGCCGATGGCCTTGGTCAGGGCCTCCTTCTCCTTCACAATGGAAAGGGCCAGAGAGATAGCTGCGTCAGGAGCGACCAGCTCGGGGACCTCAGCCACCTCAGTCTCGTCCTCGCCACCGGCGATGGCCTTGCCCCGTCGGTGGAGCTTGCTGACCTCCAGCAGGTTGTCCTGAATGGACAGGGTTGCCATAGTCTGGTTCAACAGCCGGTCCAGGAAGTTCTGATAACGGAAAGCCTCTTTGAGATTCATGGAAACAATCCTCCTTCGAAATTCTTTGATGGCATTCTGATATTATTATATGCACTTCTTCCGAAATTTATTTGCGCCGTATTGGGCGACCAGAATCCCAGAGAAAAGCCGTTCACATATATTATATGCATTTCCCAAAAATCTACTTCTGTGGCGGGAAGAACTGCCTTTCTAATTATATTATATGCACTTGTACATTTTTGTATTTCAGCCAGACCGCTGGTTGGCGAATCGTTCTGTTATATTATATGCGATACACCAAATTTATATTTTGAATGTTGGGAATTAGGGGTGCGAGTCTTTTTTAACGAAGAAAAGCTGCCAGGGTTTGTTTTGTTTGCTGGAAGCTATGGACGCTGGCCGGCTCCGTACCGGAGCCGATGCTTGATCCGTGAGGTTCCTGCTTAAAGGGGACTATCCAACCGAAAAATTCGTCTAAACAGGCAAAATAACAAAAAGGAGGTCTCCCAACATGAAGAAAAGTTTATTTGCCCTTGCTGGGGCTATGTCCATCATCCTCTGCGCCTGTACCGTACGGCCCCAGATCAACGGTCCCACGCCCAGTCCTTCCTCCCCTTCCGTGAGCCAGCCTGCAGAGAATACAGCCGATCCGGTTTTCCGCGTGATCGATGTTTCCGATAGCGGCGCACTCCTGGCTGTTGTACAAAACAGAGATCTCTCCCGCAGTTGTGCAAAACAGGCAAGCTGTCTCACGGACCCGACATCGGTTCCCGTGAGGGGACCGGCCCGGGCCATGGCTCCCGGCAAACAAAACAAACCCTGGCAGCTTTTCTTCGTTAAAAAAGACTCGCCACACGACTCTCTTCGCTAGGGCCGTATCCCCAAACAAATCTTCCAATATCCAGTCAACCACCTCATCCCTGCCGCTTCCAAAATAAAAAACGGTGCAACCGCATAAAATATAACGGAACCCCAATACAGGCGAAAACGAAAATCTCAAAGGGAGGAGGCAAGAACAAATTTATGGCGACAAAAATTGGAGCTCCTAAGAATGAGTTTCCCATCAAATCGGCCGAGAGCATGCTGCCGGTCATTGCCAGCAACACAGTCTTCGTTGTGGCAGATACTGAGACGACTGGCTTTGGCGCCTATGACGACATTCTGGAGATTGGTGCAGTCAAAATAGATGTGGAGACACACAAGGTCATCCAGTCTTTCAGTACCTACTGCCGCATGAAGAACCATGCGAAGGTTCCGCAGAAAATCGTTGACCTCACCGGTATCCACACCGAGGATGTGGCGGGAGCCCCTAAAATCGAGACGGTCCTGCCGGCGTTCCGCCAGTTCGTGGACAGATGCCCGATTGTATTCCACAACGCGGCCTTCGATTGGCGCATGTTGGGCAACAAGTATAAGCTGTTGGGTACTAGGCTGAACAATGAGGTCATCTGCACGATGAAGCTGTTCAAACACCTGCACCCGGAGGCTGAAGCCAGTAACCTGGACTTCATCACCAGGTTCTACGGCTCCCCTATCATCGGCCACCATCGTGCCGTCGTCGACTGCAAGTGGACCGCCGCAGCCTTCTGCAAGATGCGGGAGGAGGTCCTGGCAATCGGTGTTGAGCCGGTCATAAACCTGGATATGCTGGCCGGACAGGAATCTATGCCGGCGATGACTATGGCAGAGCTGAATGCCCAGTGCCGGATCCTGCGGGTCAACGGCTGGAAGAAAGGTAAGGTTCAGCGCATCTATTGCACGACCAACCTGGCGGATGTCTGTTATGACCTGGGCGAACATGTCTGGAATGTAGTCCGCAAGCGGACAGACAGGGACTTGGATATCAATGTTGTATCAAAATTCATCCTGGGCTATCTGGGCTGCAGCTTGATTGAATTTCAGGAGAAATACGCACCGACTGCATGACAAAAAACAGCTCTCCAAGATTTCTTTGGAGAGCTGTTTTGCGATGTTTCTTAGTTGGCATCGTCCAGCACAAAATGCCAGTTCTCGGCATCCACATCGCCACTCAGAGCATATTCGATGCCCTGTTCATCCAACAATGACAGGAATTTTTGAGCCGTTTCCTGCGACACTACAATGCCGTCAGTGGGGTCTTCATCGAACGGGACTTTATCCCATTCCTCCGGCATCTGCTTGAACCGAACTACCGCCACAGCGGTAGAGTCCATAGCCATCTCCGGGATCATTCGACTGGAGTCTTCCATGCTGCCGCTGTACATGATGGTTTGCGGCGACGCGTCGTCGTTGGCCGCTCCTTTCATGTTTACCTGCGAGGCTGCTCCGTATAGGCAAACACAAAAAACAGCACAAGCAGCCATGCCGGCTGCCGTCCTTACCCAGGGTTTCTGGAACAGATGGATGACCTTGGATTTGGGCGCCTCCCGTACCCGGCCCATTGTCTTCTTCGCCAGGTCCTTCGGTGCTGGGATTGTATCCATCACTCGCATCGAGGCGCACATGCGCTCCATCTCGATCTTCAGGGTCCGGCACCGGCGGCAGCTGTTCAGATGGAGCTGCATCTCTCGCTCTTCCTCCGGGGACAGCTCCCCATCAATATCAGTGGAGATCATCCGCTCGTATTTTCTGCAGACAGACATTCCAGATCACCCTTTTCCTTTCCCATGATTGGACGGAATTTGATCCGAAAAGTTGCTATCCGCCAGCAATATCTTTCGGAGTGCCAGCCGGGCCCGGGACAGACGCGACTTCACGGTGCCCAGGTCAATATCCAGGGCGGCCGCCAATTCCTGATAGTCCAGCCCGGCGATCTCACGCAGCGTGATGATCTGCCGGTAGTGCTCCGGCAGCGCAGATAAGCCTCGCTCAATAGCGCGGCTGATCTCTGTTTTCTCCAGTTTATGATGCGGGTCCAGGCTCCAGTCTCCCGGCTCCTGGATGTCCGACTCCTCATCGTCCAAAGACGGTCCCCTCAATTGCTGCCGGGTGCGGCTGTAGCGCATATGGTCGATACACAGGTTGGTGGCCATCCGGTGCAGCCAGGTGGACAGGCTGCTGTCACCCCGGAAATTAGACAGCGACTGCCAGGCCTTCAGGAATACCTCCTGGGCCAGATCTGCTGCGTCATCCCGGTTGTTTACCAGCCGCAGGCAAAGCGAATATACTTTATTTTGGTTTGCGAAAACGATCTGCTCAAAAGCATCCTGGTCTCCATGAGCGGCTTTTGCCGCCAGGTCACGGTCTGTTGTCCAGACCGATGCAAGAACAGTCATATTGATATATCACCCCAGTTATTTTGTTCGTTTTTTATATTATATGCAGTTGTGCTGGAACATATTTTGTGCCTAACATCCGGCATAATCCCACCTCTTCCCAAAGAAGAACCGGACAGCATTGCTGCTGCCCGGTCTTTTTGTTGGAATTCAGCCGTCAACCCATGGCTGAAGCTGTTCCTCCTCTTGTTTGGGATCAACCACCGTGACAGGCGCGCTGCTCACGCGCTCGGCGGCCCGCAGAAAAGCCTCACGCTTACCAGCGCCAGTGCTCATCGCCTGGTCCAGCTCCATAATTGTCATGATGCTGTAGTTGGCCAAATCGATGAGCGTATCGCGGATCGACTCGTCCGAAACGCGCTGTTTCTCGCCGCCGATGAGCGTCTTGAAGCGCAGGTACTTGTCGCCGAGCCGAATGCGGGGCATTGCCAGTCCTTCCTCAAGAAAGGACAGATGGAAGCTATCCCCATAATCCAGGTTCTTCCGGTGGTACAGTTCCTGCAGCTCTTTGCAGAGTGCGCCGTGATTGTCTTTCTCGATGGGCTTGCTGTCCAGCTCGATGATGATCATCATCGCCTGGTTGGCCAATGCGACCAACGCACCGCGGGCCGCTTTGAAGTCACGGATTCTGCTCATCTTCTTGAACATATCCAGATTCAGGCCCAGCAGGCTCCTGGACATCTTTATGGCATCATTCCTATCCCGGAAGCCGTGGAAAGTCTCATGAAACTCCTTCCCAGCCCCCTGTTTGTAGGCACGGTTGACCTCTTCGCATATCGTTGCATGGCGGATTTCATTTTCCAGCATGTTGTATCTCCTCCATCTTTAATTCTGTCAGAATCTCATCTATCAGTTCTGCGGCCTCCTGGCGTTCCGCCTCGGTAAATTCAGGTTCTTTATGTCGCGGCATCCAGACTTTCTGGATATACCAGCTATGGATGCGAGCTTTGAGGCTCCTCCCCCGCCAGTAAAGGCGGGAGAGGAGCGTTTGAAAGCCCTCTCGCCACATGGCTTTCGAGGAAAGCCATAGGTATGCAGACAGCCTCTTCATGGCAGCCACCCCGATTAGATGAACTTCGCGGACTCAGCCTGGGCCATCTCATCGCAGATGTTGTTGTAGGCAGTGTCCGCATGGCCCTTGACCCAGATGCAGTTGATCTTGTGCTGCTGAAGCAGATGGTCAACCTCCTGCCACAGCTCCAGGTTGGCAATACCGCCCCTTTTCTTCCAGTTTTTCTGTTTCCAACCTTCCAGCCATCCTTTTGCAATCGTGTTGATGACATAGCTGGAGTCAGAATACAGGGTGATCCTGCAGGGCGTCTTCAGCAGAGACAGAGCCTCCTTCACGGCCGTCAGCTCCATCTCTTGGTTGGTGGATTCCTCCTTGCCACCAGAGACGCGCTTCTCGGCCAGACCCTTCTTGGTCTGAGCCAGCATGACCGCCGCCCAGCCGCCCGGGCCCGGATTGAACCTGCAGGAACCATCCGTGTAGATAGTGACCTCAGCCAGCTTGGACTCCGGGTTGTCCACCAAGTAGTCGGGCTTGAATTCCTCCTTGGGCTTCCGCGACGCACGGGGCTTCTTGGCCGGCTTCGGCTCAACCTCAGGGGCCGGCTCGCCAGCCTCAGTGCCCGGCTCATCAGTCTTGGGCTCAGATTCGGCCGCCGGCGCAGCCACCTTCGGCTCCTCAGCAGGAGCAGCCTCGTTGGGTGCATATTCCACGATGGTGCAGCCAGCCGACTTGAAATCGAAATACTGGGCGATCAGCTTGCTGACATCATCCCAGTTGCCGCCAGCCAGACCGCATCCCATCAGCTTCGGGAAGGCCGGCTTGGCATCGATCCGGAAGCAGAAATTGGCCACCTGGGACAGGCAGTCGTCCAAGGCTCCCATGACCGTCTGCACAGCATCAGTGCCGTGGCCATCCTGCGCAAACAGGTTGGCCATGACGGTCCCGTCATGGCAGATCACAAACTGAGTATGGCCCAACAGAGAACTGCCAAACTGGTCACACATGGCCTTGTACTGCTCATAGGCCTCCGGATACTTCTCCTTCACCTGTTTGGCCAGGCCTGCGCCCATCACGCCTTTGCAGTTGACCTGATGACAGCGGACTTTTGCGTCGTAGGCGAGTAGATCGCCCCTTACCTCCTTAATAAATTCCGACATGTATCGTTTTCCTCCTTTTGGTTAGATTCCGCCTTAAATTGGGTACTGGTTCAATGATATGCAAATCTCGGCAATCTCATTTCGCATATTTCCCAAACGACTTTTGTAGCAAACCAGCACATTTTCCATAGAAGTTTGCGGCAAAATGATATATTTTCTTTTGCCAGCGTCTTTTGCAAAACATTTCGACAATTTTTGCTGTTTCGCATATTGCGGAAACGCACGGTTCCGTGTTATAATTAAATGAAAACATATGTACTTCCTACCAACACGGTGGGTTAATAAGGGGGCAACAATATGCTGAGTTCGGAGGCGATTGCAAGTGCCGTTGCGTTGGCCCAGGAATATCTGGAAGATGCAGCCAGGAACGACAAGGGACCGATTCGATTCCATGTGCGCGGATACCAGGAAGGAGGCGAATTGTTCGACCGGCAGCTTTCAGCGGACTGCCTTTACACGCCGCCCTGGGGCTGGCCGGTGCTGGACTCACATACTAGCACCGCCGTACTCTCTGAGACATTGGAGTCTTTCTACAGTCCAGGCATGAAGACGGCGATTCTGACGGCTGAGAGCCCGAGACGCCAGATGGAAGTTGTCTGTGACTTCATGGATCCGCATCTGAAGACGATCAACCGGACAGCAGACGATGTAGATGTCCAGGTGCAGGGCCTGACTGAAGCAGTTGCCGAGATTTGTGCCGAAGAACTGGCTCCCGGCGAGTGTGTCGCAGTTGTCTGCCCTGATATGGCTCCTTTCTCAAAGAAGTACGATCTGAGCGGACACATGATGTTTGCCCAGGATGGCAGTGAGACTATCCTCTGGACTGGCTCCTGCGCCAAGAATGGGCGGGATCCGCAAGATGTGCTGGCAGCGGCCCAGAGAGAATATGCCTGTACGCGCCGGCGTGGCATAGCGCTGGTCGTTTCCGGGAAAATCGTCGACTTTGGCGACGGCCGGGTTCGGCTCCAGAATCCGCACCGGCTTGCCGTCCTTGATATTGGTTGAAAACTGAGCGCGCCGGTGTGTGGGTTTGTCCGCACTGCGGAGAGGTGATCCTACGGGATCCCAACGCAGCCAAAATATCCTGTGACCTTCTGAAAAGAAGGTCATGTGGGAGGAGGGGCTTGGCATGCTCTATTACTTGTTGATACCGCTGCCTATGACAGCATAGCCCCTCATTCAAACAACAGAAAGCTATCCACAAAACCTGGTAGGAACACCGGGGTTAGCCTGTACCACTACGGCATGGACGGTCGGAATCGTCCTGTAAGACCGGTTAAACAGGAAAATAGAGGGATCTGGTCGGGACATTCGTCCCTCCCGACTCCCGAAGCCAGCGACTTTAGTCGTGTGGTAGTTCACGAAAAGGCATCAGCCTCCCCAAATGGGGAGGCTGATTTTGTCTTACTCGAACAGGGCCTCGAAGTCCTCTTCCATGAGCGTCTCCTTCTCCAGGAGCGCCTTGGCAATCCGATCCAGGAGGTGCCGGTTTTCGGCCAGGACCTTTACGGCCTCCTCGTAGAACTGGGCAGAAAGCTCCTTGGCCTCCTCGGTATCAGGGATCATGTTCTGGCCGGCGAAAGAGCTCTCATTGAGCAGGGACTTGCCTGCGCCGCACTCAATATAAGCGCGGATATAGCGGGACGCATCCTTCAGGTCCTGGCTTGCGCCAGTGCTGACATGCTCCTTGCCGAAGACAATTTCCTCAGCAGCCCGGCCGCCATAGCACATGATGGCCCGGCCACGCAGCGTTTCAAGGGGCAGCAGGCTCTGCTCATTGCCGCCATGGATGGTGATGCCCAGGGCGCCTGCCGTATTGCCGATGATGGTCACCTTCTGCACAGGGTCGTGGGCAACCAGCCGGGACAGCAGGGCGTGGCCAGCCTCATGATAGGCAACCATTTCCAGCTCATCCTTGTCGACCGTTTTGCTGATCTCGCCGTTGGTGATCATCTGGGTCAGGGCCATGTCAATATCCTCACGGGTGATCACAGAACGGTCGGCCATGACAGCCCGGATGGACGCCTCATTGAACAGGGTGTTAATGGAAGACCCGGACATGCCGACCGTCTGACGGGCGATCATCTCTAGGGAGACATCCTCGGTCATGGCGCGCTTCTTCGCATACAGGCGGATGATGGCCAGCCGGTCATCATAGTTGGGCAGAGGAATGGCAATCTTCCGGTCAAAACGGCCGGGGCGGATCAAAGCCGGATCCAACTCCGATAGGACATTGGTCGCAGCGATTGTGAGCACGCCGCTGTCCTTATCCATACCGTCCATCTCAGCCAGCAGGGCGTTGAGCGTCTGCCGGTACTCCTGGTGCTGGCCAGGGTTACGGGCGCCTCCGAGGGCGTCGATCTCATCGATAAAAACGATGCTGGGCGCATTCTTCTTGGCCGCGGCGTAGAGAGCGCGGACATTGGTAGCGCCCTGGCCCACCCAGATGTTGACGAAATCACTGGCGTTGGCAGCGAAAAACTTCACACCGGCTGTGCCAGCCAGAGCCCGGGCCATCAGCGTTTTGCCGGTGCCGGGAGGGCCATACAGCAGGATACCGTTGGGAACCTTGCCGCCCACAGCCCTCAGCTGCTCAGGATTACGCAGGCAGCGGACGATGAACTCCATATTCTTCTTGGTCTCCGCATAGCCGGCAATGTCATCAAAGGTCGTGGTGACCTGGCCAACCGCCTCCGTGTCGACGGTGGTCATCTGATCGCGCAACTCAGCCAGACGGGGCTTTTTGTTGGACTGCTTCTCCGCCTTCTTCCTGGAAGGGGGAGTTCCTTCAGAAGAACTCTCCACAACCTGAGAATCGGCAGGGTCAGCAATATCCGGGTCGGCAGACGCGCTCATTTTCTCCACGCGGGCGCAGCTGGCCACACTGGGAATAACCAGGCAGGATACCACACCAGATACCACAGCCAGCTTAATCAGATGCCCAACCAGCTCACTCTCTGGCACCATATTTCCAGTGACCCACCAGAGGCAGAAAAACATAAGTGGGAATGTGATCAGCCCCGCGATGAATGACACGATCCAGATACCAGCCTTTGGGTCGTTGCGTACTTTATTCTTCAGCATCTCACTAAAGTTATCTTCTGTCGAAATTTTCTTGCTCATAATCATATGGGCAGCCAGCGTTCCTGCATCAATTGCAGAAGAGGCGGCCCTTCCCCCTTTCAAAATTTGAGTTTCCAATGGTTTTGCTTTCGCCTATATCGGTTTTATGGCTTTGTATTATGCAAACAGTCTCCGGGCTATTCTAAGTTTCTAATTATATTATATGCACTTCTCGGTTTTTATATTTTATCAGACGAGGCTCTGGCATTTTGCCAGAGTCCCTTCTTTTTGTCTGTTGATCCAAACAGCGGAGCTCTCACGGACCAAACATAGGCTCCCGACGGGGCCGCCCGAACAACCGCCTTCAGCAAACAAAGACAGCTCTGTCATTTTCTTCGTTAAAAAAGACATACTCCTTCCCTGCCGTTATCATAAAATATGAATCATACAATTTGCATATAATATAATCAGCAGGACAAAAACAATAGGAAGATTCGATATAGCGCCCTATGTGGGGGAGTAGTCAGAACATCCAGGAACAGCCACACAGGGAAAATCGCCAGGTAGCTCCCGAACTTTAGTTCGGCGAGAGAATCAGAAGGAGGTGCGTCCGATGACTAATCCGTATCAAAAGAGAGTCCGTAAGGGCAAGAATCACTCCTCCCCTGCTCCGTCCAAGAGAGAGCATATCCAAGGAGACAAGGTTCAGTGGGCCCTTCTAGTCTGCTCGTATATGCGCAAGGAGGTCGCCGGTCAGAAGAACTGGTCCAAGGAGGACATCCAGAACAACTATCTGGCCCTCATCGCCCTGTTCGAAAAGTGTTGCAAGTTGGCCGGCGAAAAGCTCAATGTCCCCTTCCGGGAAGTCGAGTTCAACATTGTGAAGCGGATGCGGTTTGTTCCAGACCGCTATACGCTGGCTCAAAAGATGCTGGACTGTGCCTGCGTTCAGCCAGAGTATCGCAAAGACACCGATTTTGCCACCCTGGTATTCTCCAACGCAAACTATCGGTACAGCTACAAGGAGTTCGAAAAAGCACTGCTTCAAATCTAACTTTAGGAGGTTGCAAAAACATGAAAAACAAACTAATTGGAGGGGGCCTCCTCTCCACCATGGTTCTTTCGTTGCTGGCTGGCTGCGGGCCCAAACCGACAATCGGTGACCCGGAGCCGGCTCCCAAGCCCGACCACAGTTATGTGGAGATCCCCAAGATGGATGAGAACAACATCTCGCCCGATGAAAAAAGTGAACTCACCGTTCACTATCTGCCGGAGGGCTATGCCATCGCCGTCTCCTCCGGGCAGGCGGCTTTGCTTGGTGGCTGCAGCGAGGCTGATGTGGGCACTGTCGCCGAGGCCCTAGGTAAGTTTGATGTGGAAAAGCTGAACTTCATTGTTGTCCCCAACAGCGAAGAATCCCGTTGGACCGGCGTATCGGCGCTCCGGGAGCAGTTCGGCGAGAATCTGGTAGTCACCTCCAGAGCCGAGGGCAGCGACGCCTATGAGGAGTTTAAGACCAGCATCGGCAACATGCTGCTGACTGTGGGCGCTGGAAGCTCCTTCAATGTAGGCACCGCCCTGTTCCATGTGCTTGGCCCGGTGGTGGAGGACACTGAAACACCCATGGACGCCTCCCTGGTCCTCTGGACTGAGTGCGGAGAGGAGAGCTTCCTGTTTGCCGATGATGCCACAGAATGGGAGGTTAAGTCGATCTTGGCAGACGGCGCCGATATGAAAGCGCGGTACATCTTCCTCAACAGCCGTGGCGAGACGACTCTCCCCTACTCAGCTGTTCAGCAGCTCTCTCCATGGGAGTTCGTCCTTGCCGATGACGCTGCCGGGCCCAACCTTGGGAAGGAAAGCCCGGCGAGTATCCTAGAGATGAATGGTAAGACCTATTCGGTCGCCGCAGCAGGCTCCAGTGATGAGCCGCCTGAGATCGAACCCAGCGAAACTTGACATATAACAAATAACAAACAGCCCGGAGACAACACACTCTCCGGGCTGTTTCTTAATTTTCTTGGTATCTGCCCGTCAAACCCAGCTTATCGGCGCGGACCCAAACAGCATGAGGGGAACGGCCAGACAGCCGCATGATGACCATATTGCCCTCCTTGGGATAATACTCCCGCAGGATGGCGTCTTCTTCTTTAGTCCATGATTTGGAACTGGCCCTGAGCTTTTTACTCAGTCCAAGGGTGCTGATCCGCTTTGCGATACTGCTGATAGAACGGTGGGGCAGCTGTTTCTTGCACTCCCCGACATTTTTATAGTTCTGCCGGATGATGGCGTCTTCCTTTGGGGTCCATGGGGCCACCGATTTTTGAACAAGTCCCAATTTGGCAGCCTGGTCATAGATAGAACCCTCCGACTTGTCGGGGAGCCTCTTGGAACATTCCCGGCCTTCCTCCGGGTAGTATTGACGGAGGATATCGCGCTCATCCTCTGTCCATCCAACCTTGGTCTGAAGGCCCAGCTTCCTGGCCCGGTGGGCGACCGCATTCCTGGTTCGTCCAGGCAGGAACTCCATGCAGGCAGCGGTGCCGCCATCCACATAATATTTCAGGAGGACATCCTCCTCATCTCCCGTCCATTGACTCCTGGGCTTCGGCCGCTTCTTGGATAGACCCAGAAGACCAGCATGAACGATGATGGCCGCCTGCGAGTGATTGGGGATCCTCTGCACACAATAGGCAAGACCCTTAGAGCGGTAATGGCGCTTCAAAATAGCATCCTCTTCGGATGTCCAGCGGGGCGAGGCTCTGTTTTTCTGCATTTGAGATCGACTCCTTTCTATTTCTATTATATGCAAAACTAAAAAAATCTATTTTGTTGTTTCAAACGGCGGCTAATTTTGCCTGTTGTGCAAAACGATTTTGGTTTGTCCAGAATCTTTTCTAACAAAGAAATACTCGGGGATCTCCCCCATTTGCCAAGGTCTTTCGCCGCGGGCCGGCTCCGTTCCGGAGCCTATGCCTGGTCCGTGAGCCAGTCGCTCACTGAACCGTAGCCTACATAGGTTCCATACAGGGAGCCTACAGGAAGCTCCCGAACTTTATGAGAGAATCAGAGAGAAATTTGGTGGAAGCCATTGCCCTCCCATACTTAAAATAATAAAATATAAAATATCAAATTCGGCAAGTGCATATAACATATTATAAAACACACTCAAGGAGGGAATTTGTATGAACAAACGAAGACCAACCATCTCCCGCATATTGGCTGTGACCTGCGCACTATCCATTTTTGCCGGCGCATTTGCGTCCGCACCCAGCAAGCCGGCGACCTTTTCGGATGTCCAGCCAGGGGACTGGTTCTATCCCTATGTGACCGAAATGGCAGAGCTGGACGCCGTGTCCGGCTTCACTGACGGCACCTTCCGCCCCGGCGCCCCCGTTTCCCGCCTGGAGGCGTACACGATGGCTTTGGGGATGTTCCCTCGGGAGGGCTACACCGCGGAGGATCTGGCGAAGGTCGACGCTGTGAATGGCCCTGATTTTTGGGGCAACCGGACCATTGCCCAGTCCATCTATGACGGGCTGGACATGTTCGGCCTCAGTGCCGGGGAGTGGAGCAAACCCGCAACTAGGGATGAGCTGGCCTGTCTGCTGGGGATGGCCTATGCCGGGTACATGATTGAGGTCAAGGGCGAGGAGCCGCAGAGCGGCTACATGGAAGCGTCCCTGCTGATCGGCGACTATGCTACAGCTGTCGCCGGCTCTCCCTATGAGGACTGGATCATCTGGATGTACAGCAATGGCATCATCAGCGGCGTGAATGCCAACGGCGACTTCAACCCCTCCGGCACGGCGTCCAGAGCCGTCTGCTGCACCATGCTGTCCTCCCTATACCACCCGGAGCGGTGGAAGAAGATCGATTTCGAGGCTCTGATGGAGCAGGCGAGCAAGCCGGTGCAGGGCGTCGACTTCACCGGCAAGGCTCGTATCCGCTATGCCAATGATGTGGCCTACGACTATTGCCGGGCCCTGGAGAATGAGATCGGCATCCAAATCTTCTATCTGCCCGAGTGGACGCCTAAGGCCAATGGGCTCATCCAATATGAGGATGTTGCTGACTTTGCCGGCTACACCGAGTATTTCGAGGATGTGCTGGCAGAGCTGAAGACCATGAAGGCCGCCTATGACCTGTACCCGGATGGATTCCTGAAAGAGATGGCGGTCAGAAAGGGCAGCCGAAAGGCCGAGATCATCCTCTGCCCCTACACTTTCGAGGGCATCAGCTGCTATGGAGTCCATGTGTACGACAGCTCCGGCGACGCGCAGAAGGTGGACCAGATCTATTATACCGGCTCCGGCAACGCCCAATACTACAGCCACGAGATGGGCCACATGGTGATGAGTAGCGCCGCCATCCTGAACGGCTGGAACAAAACCTGTGATAAGTGGCTGGGCTTGAGCACAGGCTCTTCCAGCTATATCTCCGGATATGCCATGTCCAGCAGGGCCGAGGACTGGGCCGAGACTTGGGCGCATCTGTGGCATCAGACTGATATGGTCCGCCGTGCCTGCGCCGACAGCGGTATGAAGGCGAAGGTCCAATACCTCACCGAACTGCTGGATCAGTATGAGAGCGTAGATGTTTCCAAGCTGCCTTGGGCCGATATCGCACATCGTTGAATACAACTATTGCAGCCCGCCTTCCTGGAATTTCTGGGAGGGCGGGCAGTTTTTGCGTGGGGTTAGCAGTGGTAGCCTGCATGCCCAACATAGGTTCCGAAGGAACCTGTGCAGCGAGAGCCACCGACAAAGAAAATCCTCCCGCTGCATTTCTTCGTTAAAAAAGATCCGGTCATCCCCCAAAAACGGCAAAAGAAAGCCGCCGCCCGAAGGCAGCGGCTCTTGCAAGTATTAGGGGATCACCTGTTTCAGGTAGTCCTTCACAGCGTCCTTCCGGATCTGCTCGACCAGGGAGTCAGGGATCTGGCAACGGAAGATGTTCCAATCGAAGTCGAAGCCATCGTCCTCGTCGCCTTCATGGACTCCAAGGGCTTCCTCCAGCTGGTCCACGGCGTTGTTCATGCTGTCGGGCTCGTTGCCGCTGAGCACGACAGCACTGAATGTGCCGTGGGGGCCAGTCTCGATTCCAACATAGACATCGGCGATATATTTCTTCTCCATGTTCTTTCTCCTCCTCATTTCTTCTGCTTGGCCGCCATCTGGTCGGCTGCCTTCCGCAGCGTGCTGATGGCATCGTCAATGCTACGGCGATACCGGAAGAAGACATCGCTCTTGGGGGTTTCATGGGTCGCCGCCGTGGTGAAGGTGTTGATCTCAGTCATCATCTTCTCGGCCAGCTTATCATGATTCTCCACCTTTTGACGATACCTCCGGTGCTTCTTGCGCTCCGCCATCATGTTCTCCACACTGGCCAGCTCGGACTTGTAGTGGTACTTCTTCGTAGGTTCCCACTCACAGTGGTCGCAGCCGGCGACCATGTACCTATCGCTGGAATAGGCTCCGATCGGACTGCCGCAGGCCGGACAGATCAGGTGAGCTGCCCGCCAATCGTCGGTACCGTAGCACCAACGAGCGAACAGGTCATGACCAGTTTCATCGTGCAGCTTCAGAGCTGCAACCATAGCGTCCGCCATGTCGTCAGCCAGGCCGCTCTCGAACTCGGCGCCCTCTACGAAGGCGATCGTCTTGCCGCAGAGGTCTACCTCCTTGGTCAGCAGCTTGAAGACAGCAATAGACACATCCTGATCGCCGATGTGGGCCAGCCAGCGGACAAAATGCCCGTTTTCGGCTGGCGTCATCACGACTGAGTCGACCAGGTAGTAGGAGATGTCCTCCGGTTTCCGGGTCAGACCGCAGGCGTCCAAGAGCTTCTTCTTGTCGTCCGGGTCGTTGAACAGGTCGTTCACCGCATACCGGAGAGCAATATCGATTTTTCGGGCCGCATTGCCGACCCGAGGCAGCTCCGAATTGTTGCCTCTCGCCACATTGGCAATATCATCACCGAAGCCCAGCTTCTGAGCAAAATCCTTAAACAGCATATTTTATTCCTCCTATACCTTGTAGTTCTCCAGATGAGCTTCAATCTCATCAATAGCCTCGTTATATAGCGTGTCCAGGTTGTCCTGCCCCATCTCATGAACCAAGTCGGTCCTGAGCTGAGCGGCATCTAAATCCTCCAGGATCCGGAAGTCCTTGGGCGAGGAGAAATCCATACAGAATACCTGAAAATCACCGGTCGCCCCACGAACATCCACATACCCCCGACCAGGGGCAACGCAGAAGAGATGCTCCAGCCCGGCCCACAGATCGCCGGGATCCTCATTCCGCCAGTGGAGAGCAGAAATCGGATACCCCAGGCGGTCGTGCAGGGCCAGGGCGAACACCCCGCAGACTCCATGAAGGAATATACGGGGGTAGCCATTTGCCCGGAGCATAATCAGATCACACAGTCCCGCTTTACAGCCTGCAGCAGTTCCTTGTACCGCTTCAGGTTGGCGAGATTCTGAGAGTGAGGATTGGGGACCTCATCTCCCTCGTAGGCCAGCTCCCAGATGTGCTCGTTGGACATGGCCGCCTCAGTTTCCTGAATGGCCTCGTCCAGCATCTGCTCAAACCAGCCATTGACGATTTCGATGTCAGGACGCATGTTTCTTCTCTCTCCTTTCGATTACTTCCAGCGCAAACTCTTCCTTGGTGATCCTCCCGGAGGTCCACGGCCCCGTATAGGTGCCGATGTCGGGCAGATACTTCAGCAGAGACTTGCGGATGGCGAACATGTACTTGTCGAACCACCCACGCTGGAGGCCCTCCAGTTCGCCGTCGCCCTTCTGGAGCAGCTTCACGGCCAACGACCACTCGTTGTCCTCAACTGCAATACGGTAAAGTCGGTTCTCCATGATGATGCGGGCTCCATCTTCCCAGTAGGAAGGCTCGCACTTCTTGAAGGACGGATACCAGGCGTGGATGTCGTACATGAAGTCGCCCAGGATTCGGGCCAGGTTTGCCTGGCTCTCTTCCGGGTCGTACAGCCACTCCTTACCGCACAGGTCCTCAGCAGTCATACCGCCCAGAAACCGAATGTCGCGGGCCCCCGTCTCAGGATCATCCTTCACATAAATCTCGATGTAATCGCGGTCAATGAAGTACAGCCCCTCGTACTTACCATGGGTGCAAACATTTCCTCTTCCCATTGTATTACTCCTCTTCATCCTCCACCCGGGTCATATACCGGGGGTCAAAGTCCTCATCGGCGATCTCGACGACCATCTGGTCATCACCATCGTCGTCGTCCCCGGCAGGATAGGCCAGCGGGCAGGTATCCGCCCGGCAGCAGCCGATCCCTTCGTCCTCATCGCCGCAGTCAGGATGGCTGCAGTTGTAGCCATTGTTGACATTCGGCTTGTCCTCATAGCCCTCAGTGAGGCCCGCATTGAAAAAGTAGCCGCAGCGGCGGGCGAACCTATTGAGACACATTTTGACTTCGATCATAGATATCTCCTTCCTGTTGTCAGGACGCCTTGTGGGCTCCGCACCTGGAATAGATGCCGAGCAGACAGGTGCCTTCGTATTCGTGCGCACACTCGTAGTTCACGCACTCGTTGACTGTGTGGTCTGGATACAGCGCGCATTCAAAACAGTCGCCGGTACGCGGACAGGCATCGCAAGGATGTTTCTTCTCCATGTCCTACACCTCACTTCCCATACAGGTCGATGACGCCTTCAGTGCAGCCATCGTCCTCGGTGATGACAGGCATGCGCTCGTACACCAGCGGGAAACGGCACTCGCCGTTGTTGTTGAGGGCACAGTCAGTGCTTTCACAGTCGAAGCACATCCCCAGCAGCGCGTTAATATTCTTCTCCATATGTATTGCCTCCTGATTTTTTATTTGACTCCAAATTGGAAATCTGGTTAATTCTATGCATTCGTTGCAATAATAATTCTGTTTCTGATTTTCTCACCGAGCTGAAGTTAGGGACTTTTCTGCAGGTTCCCAACGGAACCCTATGTGGGCGACGATTCGATGAGAAAACCCACAGCCGAACATTTTGAAGTTCCCATCATGGGAGTGTTTCGTTTTGTGCAAGGTACAACGAGTCTTTTCTAACGAAGAAATCTGGCACAAGGATTTTTCTTGCCAGAGGCTTTTTGCCGCGGGCCGGCCCCCTTCCGGAGCCTATTTTGG
>OHIJ01000186.1_pt1 | contig 22980 bp, 19 predicted proteins | sample 1568331 | NCBI WGS metagenome assembly OHIJ01 (sample SAMEA3879501, study PRJEB24766) | human gut metagenome | biome: human-associated habitat; feature: feces | place: USA | collected 1985/1987
TGCAACAATTGCAGAAATGTTGCCAAATTAAAATATAAATCATTTGTTTGCACAAGGCAATACCCCTGAAATTGTGCAGGATCAACATGGAATTTTGAACTAAATGTGTCTTGACATCGTTAATATCACGTTAATAAAACCGTGATATAATAAAAAAATGCAAAGTGAACGGAGGGGTAAAAAATGTTTCACATACTTGTGGTGGAGGACGATACTAACACTCGCAAACTGACCTGTGATGTGCTTAGCGACAACGGCTACACACCTATCGAGGCTCGTGACGGTATAGAGGCTCTCGAAATAATGGACGAAAAACACGTTGACCTTATTATAATGGACGTTATGATGCCTCGCATGGACGGTTTGGAGCTTTGCGAAACTATCCGCAAGGCTGGGTTTCAGACGCCTATATTAATGGTGACGGCTAAGGAAACGGCTTTTGACAAAAAGCAGGGCTTTATAAAAGGTACGGACGATTATATGGTGAAGCCTGTGGACGAGGAGGAAATGCTTCTGCGTATTCAGGCACTTTTGCGACGTTCCCAGATAGTGAGCGACCACAAGATAACTGTGGGCGACACCACTCTCGACTATGACGCACTGACTATCAAGACCCCTGAGGGCATAAGAGAGCTTCCACCGAAAGAGTTCATGCTTCTTTACAAGCTTCTTTCCTATCCCGACAAGATATTCACCCGCCGTCAGCTTATGGACGAGCTTTGGGATATGACCTCAGACACTGACGAGCGCACTGTGGACGTACACATAAACCGCATAAGAGAGCATTTGAAGAATAACCACGATTTTGAGATAATGACAGTGAGAGGGCTTGGCTACAAGGCGGTCAAGCTGAAAGGATAGGCTCATGAAAAAACATCTTATCTCTGCTCTTCGCTCAGAGCGCAGGCGAAATTACACCATGAACGCCAGCATAGTTTCGGCGGTATTTATGATAATGATATGGGCAGGGCTTCTTACGGGATTTATAATGATAGGCATAAAAAGATGCCTGCATTTTCTATCCCCTTTGCAAATGCCTTTTGTTTTCCTTATTGTGGGACTTGTGGTATCTGTAATAATCGGCACTTGCATTTCTGCCGCTGTAGCAAGCAAGATAGTAAGACCTGTGCGTGAGGTAAAAAAGGCAATGCACAGGGTAGAAAAGGGAGATTTCTCTCAAAGGTTAGAGGTAACAGGCTTTAACGGCGAGATAGACGAGCTTATAGAAAGCTACAACAAAATGGCGCAGGAGCTTGGAGGCATTGAGATGTTCAGGGAGAATTTTATCAACAGCTTCTCCCACGAGTTCAAAACGCCTATCGTTTCTATCCAGGGCTTTGCGAAACAGCTAAAAAAAGAAAATCTGTCAGAAGAGAAAAAGCAGGAATACATTGACATTATCATCAGCGAATCAAAGCGTTTGACCAATCTTTCATCGAACATTCTTATGCTTTCAAAGCTTGAAAATCAGCAGATCATCACTGACAAGACAAGCTTTTCCCTTGACGAGCAGATAAGAAACTGCATACTTCTTCTGGAAAAGCAATGGACGGCTAAGGACATAAGCTTTGACATTGATATGCAGGAGATACAATACACCACCAATGCGGAAATGCTTTCGCAGGTGTGGGTGAACATAATAGGCAACGCCATAAAATTCTCCCCTGAGGGAAGCTCTATCAGAGTAAAGCTTTTTAAAGAGGGTGATGTGATAACGGCTGAGATAACTGACCGTGGCATCGGAATGGATCAGCAGACCATATCACACATTTTCGAGCGTTTTTATCAAGGGGACAGGGCGCACGCTTCGGAGGGAAACGGACTTGGTTTGCCCCTTGTTAAGCGTATCGTAGAGCTGTGCAACGGCAATATCCGTGTAGAATCACAATACGGAAAGGGTACAAATTTTATTGTTACGCTCCCGCAAAACGACAAATGACCTTAGTATCATAAAAAAGACGGACACTTCCAAAGAAATGTCCGCCTTTTTCTATTTTATCAGATAGCCGCAAAGCCCTGCTTAAGATCGTCTATGATATCCTCGACATTTTCAAGACCAACAGAAAGTCTTATCATTCCGCCGTTTATGCCTGCGGCAACGAGCTGTTCGTCTGAAAGCTGTCTGTGTGTTGCGGAGGCTGGGTGGAGGATACAAGTACGGATATCGGCAACGTGAACTTCGTTGGAAGCAAGCTTAAGGCTGTCCATGAACTTTGCCGCTGTATCTCTTCCGCCCTTGATAACGAACGAGATAACACCTGCTGTGCCAAGAGGGAGATACTTTTCAGCAAGCTTATGGTACTTATCGCTTTCAAGTCCAGGATATGCAACGGACTCTACCTTGTCATTGCTTTCGAGGAATTTTGCCACTGTGAGCGCATTCTCGCAATACTGCTTCATTCTTACAGGGAGAGTTTCAAGTCCCAGATTGAGCAGGAACGAGGAATTTGCAGCAGGATAGCAGCCGAAATCTCTCATAAGCTGCATTCTTGCTTTTACGATATAAGGTGCAAAAGAATATTTCTCAGTGTAGATAGTGCCGTGATAGCTTTCGTCAGGCTCGGTCATGCAAGGGAACTTTCCGCCCGTCCAATCGAACTTGCCGCTGTCAACGATAACGCCGCCAACCTGAACTGCGTGGCCATCCATATACTTTGATGTAGAATGGATAACGATATCTGCGCCCCACTCGATAGGTCTGCAAAGGTATGGAGTAGCGAAAGTATTATCAACGATAAGAGGAACGCCATTCTTATGGGCGATATTTGCAAAACGCTCGATGTCGAAAACTGTCAACGCAGGGTTTGCGATAGTTTCACCGAAAACAAGCTTTGTATTATCCTTGAATGCCGCCTGTATCTCATCATCTGTAGCGTCGGGGTCAACATAGATACACTCTATGCCAAGTCTTTTCATTGTTATGCTGAAAAGGTTTATGGTGCCGCCATAGATAGAAGTGGAAGCTATAAAGCTGTCTCCTGCCTGACAGATGTTCAGGATAGAGCAAAGTGTGGCAGCCTGTCCGCTTGATGTACACATTGCGGCTGCACCGCCCTCGAGAGCGGCTATCTTCTTCTCAACTGCGTCTGTGGTAGGGTTTTCAAAGCGTGAGTAGATAAGGCTCTTGGTAGGGTCGTCAAAGACCTCGGCTATCTCTCTTGAGGAGTCATAGACATAAGTTGTGCTTTGTACGATAGGCACTACTCTTGGCTCTCCGTTTTTAGGCGTATAGCCCTCGTGTAAACATTGTGTTTCGATCTTCAATCAAATCAAATCCTTTCAATGCGGTAATACCGCTAAATTTTTACCAATATAAAAAACTTTTCAAAAAGCGTTTAAAACAGCAGTCCCCTCAGACCGCCCAAACATTATAAATGCGTTTATTCTGCATAGCGAAAACTCATAGCTGAATCGAAAATATCTTCTCCCATTGAAACATACTTTAGTGGTATCACCACATTATATTGTATATATTCGCTGTCAGAAAACTCATATATGCCCTGAACGTTCACACTTTGATCCTCACCCAGAGCCGCAATAACACAGCCACGCTTGCCATTGCCAAGGTCAAGTCCCCGATAATCAAGCCAAACATTATCATCAGAGCTGATATCAGCCGACTTTGCATACATATCTAGCATATCATCGACCGTGGTCTTGTCAAGCCGCTGATAATAAGACAATGACAGATTTAACCCGTCATATTTTTCGTCCACTTTGCCGTCAATAAGATTTGCATAGACAATCTTCACATCTCTCGTGCCGTCAAAATCATCTGTAGTTATCTCATGCTTTTCCAACTTTGCGGCAGAAAATCCACCTATCTCAGGCAACTCTAAAGCGGCAGAAAAATCCGAAAGTTCTATGGTCAAACCGTTTTCAATATCATAACGGTCTGTATCCACCGACTCTCCGTTAAACATATCATAAACATAGCTGTCTATGACCATGTAAACGCCACCCGTGGTGATATTCGCAGAAATGCCATTTTTGTCAACGAAACTTTCAAGTTTCGTGAACGTGCTATCCTCGTCAAACTGCATTATAACTGCACTGGCTTTCTGCTCGTCGCTTATTTTGTCGCTAAACTCAAAACGAATGACCCCACCCCCGAAATCAGCGTCAGTATACTTGACAGGTATACTAAGGAGCGGCTCGTCAGAATTTATCATTGCGTTTATACCATAATAATCAGAAAGCATTGCCTCTGCACCAAAATTGCCCTCTACGGTGCATTTGGCTGTATATGGTATTTCGCTAAGGTCACAAACAAGCTCAGGGTCACGAATTATTTCCACCTGCGAACTGTCATCCGTCTGCGAACTTTCCTCCACACCGTTGGGCGCATCTGACACCGCTTCCGCAGTAGTAGTATCTTTCGTTTCTGAAACGCTATCTGCGGCTTCCTCAACAGGTCCGCAGGCGCAAAGTGACACTGACAGCAATGCCGCCAGCAATACGGCTGTTTTTCTGCTATTTTTCATATTAAGTTTCTCCCTATTTTTTTATTTTGTTTACCTTACAAGTCTTTGAAGTCCAATCTTGCACCTGTCAAAGCGCTTTCCATTATTATTCTTGCGCACTCCGAAAGTGAAGCTGCGCTTTTGCAGGTCATCATGGCTTTTTGTATGCAAAGTCCGAAAACTATGTGAAGCTCTCCCCTGCCTGCTGACTTCTGCGCTATAGGCAGAAGCGGTTGCCAAAGAAGCTTTATATAGCTTTGGACAGTTTCGCCTGTGGTACAGTTTCTTATTTTGCCAAAGCTTGCGCCCCCTGCGTTCGCCGCAGTGTAGCGGAGCATTTCCCCAACGTCCGTAAAAGGCTCGTTATATTTTTGAAGCACTCCTGCGGTAAAAGACCACACTGAGTAGTTATTGCCCACAAGCTTTTCGTCAATGATATCGCCGTAGAAATACTTTCTGCCCGACTTATCAGTGAACACTGTGAAAACGTCCTCTTCTTGAACTCCCTCTGTCATGAAAAGCTTTCTCACGTCCTGCTGACAGGAATAGCCTGCAAGAGAGCCTATACAGCACAAAAGGGATTGAGGATGAACGTAGCCCTCAGGGCTTCTCATGGCTCTGAGAAGTCTGTCAAAAATCTCAAAGGCACTGCTTTTATATTGTTCAAGTTCCATTTTTATCACCGTTTCTCACGTTTTCGCTCCCCTTTTTATCTTTTTTATCACAAATCTGATGATATTAACATAAATCACCGCAAGCCCAAAGCCTCCAAGCAGACCTGTTACCAGCCGACGTTTATTGGTGGACTTTTTCACCCCTGAATACTGCAATGACCAATCCAACATGGTAGTTTCACAGCAGAGTACGGCCGTGAGGGTGGATATGTTTTTCTTTATGGCTATCGGAAAGCCTACAAGCTGTCCTGCAAGCACGCCTGTACATCTTGCGCACACCGGAAACTGCCAGCCGTGAAAAAAGAAGCTTCTGTCGGGGCGTTGGTGACAGCCTGCCGACGCACCAAGCTTCATAAGATAAAGCCACAGTGCATATGGGTCTTTTCTCATTCTCATGCTATGCTCTGAACTTATAATCGCAATCAGGGCAGACCCAATAGGAGCGTGTTTTTGACTTGCTTTCCATGCCGCAAAGTCCGCAGATAAGCCCTGGCAGTCCGAACAGTATATAGCCGCAGCAGCCTTTTCCAAAGCCGTATTTGCCGCTTCTGTAGTCTGTTTCGCTTATAAGCTGACAGTTCCTGCCGCCACATTTTGGACAGCGTTTGCCTGTACAAAAATCTGCCATGGTGTTTTCCGCCTTTCTTTTGTGTGGTGTTTATCAGATAAAATTCAGGGGCTTGACGATCTGAAAAGACCTATCAGCCCGCTGAAATATTTTTATCCTTTGATATTATACGTTTATTTCTGCAACATCGTCAGACACGCCGTTTGCTTCGACAACAGGCTTTACGCAATTTTCGATAAACTCGTCCACCTGCTGTGGGCATCTGCCGATAAAGTTTTCAGGCTTCATTATCTTATCCATTTCTTCCTTTGTTATCATGAACATAGGGTCGTTAAGGATAAGCTCGCAGAGGTTATTGTCAAGTCCCTCTTTCTTAACTCTTGCGCCTGCTACCATTGAATATTCTCTTATTCTTTCGTGAAGTTCCTGTCTGTTTCCGCCCTTTTCTACAGCGTCCATCATAATATTCTCGGTAGCCATGAAAGGAAGCTCTGCCATAACTCTTCTTCTGACGATCTTGTCATATACTACCAAGCCGTTGTCAGGATCTGTAACATTGAGCATGATATTGAGTATAGCGTCAACACCAAGGAAAGCTTCGGCAACGGAAATTCTTTTGTTTGCAGAGTCGTCGAGAGTTCTCTCAAACCACTGTGTACCTGCTGTGAATGCAGGGTTGAGAACATCGCAGATAACGTATCTGGCAAGTGATGTTATTCTCTCATCTCTCATTGGATTTCTCTTATATGCCATAGCGGAAGAGCCTATCTGATTTTTCTCGAACGGCTCTTCGATCTCCTTGAATGACTGCAAAATTCTTATATCGTTTGAGAACTTCATAGCAGACTGAGCGATACCAGCGAGAACTGAGCATACCTGATAATCCATTTTTCTTGAATAGGTCTGACCTGAAACAGGAACAACAGCGTCAAAGCCCATTTCCTCGGCTATCATTTTTTCAAGCTCTTTTACCTTATCAGTATCACCATGGAAAAGCTCCATAAATGAAGCCTGAGTGCCTGTAGTTCCCTTTGAGCCGAGGAGCTTGAGGTTAGCAAGTCTGAAATCCAGATCTTCAAGATCCATAAGAAGCTCGTTGCACCAAAGAGTAGCTCTTTTGCCCACTGTTGTGAGCTGTGCAGGCTGGAGGTGAGTATAAGCAAGGCAAGGCATAGCCTTATACTTATCGGCAAACTTTGCAAGCTGGTCGATAACCTTGACAAGCTTTCTCTTTACGACCTTAAGTGCATCTCTCATGATGATAACGTCTGTGTTATCGCCTACATAGCATGAAGTTGCGCCAAGGTGAATGATACCTGCTGCCTTTGGACAAACAAGGCCATAAGCATAAACGTGTGACATAACGTCATGACGAACAAGCTTTTCACGCTCAGCGGCAGCGGCATAATCTATATTATCAATGTTAGCTTCAAGCTCGTCTACCTGCTCCTGAGTAACATTAAGACCGAGCTTCATTTCAGCACGGGCAAGGGCTACCCACAGCTTTCTCCAAGTAGTAAACTTCTTGTCAGCAGAGAAAATAAACTGCATTTCCTTGCTTGCATATCTGGTACAAAACGGGCTTTCATAAGAATTTGTCATTGTTCTTCGACCTCTTTCGTAATATTATATAATGTATACACACTTATTATAGCATATTTTTTGCGAGTTTACAATAGGTTTAAGGAGAAATGTTTACAGCGGGACGGCATTGGATAGAAAAGGAGCTTTTAAAAGTTAAATTTCTGTAAATTTTCAAGCAGAAACAGAGCTGTGCTTGACTTTTGGGGGCGGATATGTTATGATATTAAAGCCGCATATTCACGGTCATAAGTGTTTGTATTTGCAGACCACCGTGCGTAGCGAGTTTATTTAAAGGTAGGTGCATTCGTAATGTACGCAGTAATTGAAACAGGCGGAAAGCAGTATCAGGTTAAGCCTGGTGATGAGGTTTTCGTAGAAAAGCTGGACGTAAACGCTGAGGACGCTGTTACTTTCGATAAGGTAATGGTAGTTGGCGCTGACGACGGTATCAAGGTTGGCGCTCCATATGTTGACGGCGCTTCCGTAACAGCTAAGGTCATCAAGAATGGCAAGTCCAAGAAGGTGACTGTATTCACTTACAAGCCAAAGAAGGGCGAAAAGACCAAGATCGGTCACAGACAGCCTTACACTAAGGTTATGATCGAAGCTATCAACGCATAATGATCTGTGCTGATTTTTTCAGAAATGAGCATGACAGACTTGTGGGATTTCGTATAACTGGTCACGCAGGTTATGCAGATTATGGCGAGGACGTATGCTGTGCAAGCGTATCGTCTGCTGTAATGTTGACGGCTAACACTGTCACTGAGGCTTTTAAGATAAAGGCCGATGTCGCAGTGGAAGAAAACGAAATAATATTAAGGCTTGAAAATGACAGCTCAGAGGAGGGGGACAAGCTACTTTTAGGGCTTCTCACTCATTTATATTTTCTAGCTGAGGAATTTTCAGGCAGGATCAAAGTCACGGTCAGAGATAACTGATCGGACGGATTACATTTTATGGAGGTGTAATTTAGATGATTAAGATTTCAATGCAGTTTTTCGCTCATAAAAAGGGAATGGGTTCTACAAAGAACGGACGTGATTCTGAGTCAAAGAGACTTGGCGTAAAGAGAGCTGACGGTCAGTTCGTACTGGCTGGTAACATCCTCGTTCGTCAGAGAGGTACTCACATTCACCCAGGCGAGAACGTTAAGAAGGGTTCTGACGATACTCTGTTCGCAACAAGCGATGGTGTTGTAAGATTTGAAAGACTCGGTAGAGACCGCAAGAAGGTTTCGGTTTATCCCAAGGCTTAATTTTGTAACATATGACCCTGAGCCTTAGGCTTGGGGTCTTTTGTTGATTAATGACAACTAAATTTACGCATAATATCATTTATAAGGAGGTTTGATCATGTTTGTCGATCAGGCGAAGATCTATATAAAAGCCGGTGACGGCGGTGACGGTGCAGTTTCATTCCACCGTGAGAAATACGTTGCGGCAGGCGGTCCGGACGGCGGTGACGGCGGTAAGGGCGGAGATATTGTTTTCGTTGTTGACGACAATATCTCAAACCTTATAGATTTCAGATATAAGAGAAAATATGTTGCCGAAAAGGGACAGAACGGCGGCGCCAAAAACTGCTCAGGCAGGAATGCTCCCGACCTTGTGGTGAAAGTTCCTAGAGGTACTGTTGTTAGAGAAATAAAGAGCGGCAGGATACTTGCCGACCTTTCTACCGATGAGCCTGCTGTTATCGCTCACGGAGGCAAGGGCGGACGTGGAAACGCTCATTTTGCCACTTCCACAAGGCAGATACCGAAGTTTGCAAAGCCGGGTTTCCGTGGTGACGAATATGAGGTAATGCTTGAACTCAAGCTTATTGCAGACGTAGGACTTGTGGGCTTCCCGAACGTTGGTAAATCCACACTTATCTCTGTTGTATCAGCGGCAAAGCCAAAGATAGCCAACTATCACTTCACTACCCTGACGCCTGTGCTTGGCGTTGTTAAGATAGAAGAGGGAAAATCTTTTGTTATGGCAGATATCCCAGGTCTTATCGAGGGTGCGAGCGAGGGCGTCGGTCTTGGTCACGAATTTCTCAGACACGTTGAAAGGTGCAGACTTATCGTTCACGTTATCGACGTTTCAGGCAGCGAGGGCAGAGATCCTATCGAGGATTTCAAGGCGATAAATCACGAGCTTGAAAACTTCTCAATGGAGCTTGCGGAAGCTCCGCAGATAGTTGCCGCAAACAAGAGCGATATGGCTACCCCTGAGCAGGTGGAAAGACTGAGAAACTATGTTGAGGATCAGGGACTTCTGTTCTATGAGATCTCTGCCGCTACCACAAAGGGTACAAAAGAGCTTATGTATGGCGTATGGGAGCGACTTTCTGTTCTTCCGCCTGTTAAGCAGTTTGAAGCTCAGCCGCTCACTCAGGAGGAGCTTGACGATAAGCTCATTTCAAAGAAAGACTTCCGTGTTACTGTGGAGGACGGCGTTTATTTCGTTGAAGCAGACTGGCTTCTTGACATACTCAGGACGGCTAATATGGACGACTACTCTTCCCTTCAGTATTTCCAGAACGTACTCAGGACCAGCGGCATAATCGACAAGCTGGAAGAAATGGGTATCGAAGAGGGCGACACTGTTTCTATATTCGACTTTGAGTTTGAATATCTCAGATAGGAGGGAGCGTCACGGGAAAGCTTTCTGATATGGACGCTATGCAATACTCCCCTCTGGCACTGGCTTTTATCGGGGACGGCGTTTACGAGATAAGGGTAAGAGAAAAGCTTATCCTTGAAGCTAATATGCCTGCGGACAAGCTGCACAAGCTCACTGTTGAGAGGGTGTGTGCGGAATATCAGGCAAAGGCTGTTCGCAAGTGGCTTGACGAGGGGCTGCTTAACGAACAGGAAATGGATATTTTCAAAAGGGGCAGAAATGCAAAGGGCATAAATGCTCCGAAACATTCCACTGTGGGGGAATACCGCATGGCGACAGGTTTGGAATGTCTTTTCGGTTTTTTATATCTCACGGGGCGTGAGGAACGTATAGGTGAACTGTTCGAGGCAGCATGGTCTGTGGGCAGCATCAATGAATAATATTACATCAAGGAGTGAATCAAATGTCAGGTCATTCAAAATGGGAAAACATTAAAAGAAAAAAGGGTGCAACAGACGCTGCAAGAGCTAAGATATTTACAAAGATAGGCAGAGAGATCGCTGTTGTAGTTAAGCAGGGCGGTGCTGATCCTGCAGGTAACGCAAAGCTGAGAGATCTTATCGCAAAGGCTAAGTCAAACAACGTGCCTAACGATAATATCGATAGAATTATCAAAAAGGCAGCAGGCGACGGCGACAAGAACAGCTACGAGTCAATGGTATACGAGGGCTACGGTCCAAGCGGTGTTGCTGTTATCGTTGAGTGCCTTACAGACAACAAGAACAGAACAGCAGGCGATATCCGTCACTTCTTCGACAAGTTCGGCGGAAACATGGGTACATCAGGCTGTGTATCTTTCATGTTCTCTGATGTTGGTACTGTTGTTATGGAGAACAACGGTGCTGACGAGGACAAGATAATGGAGGACTGCTTTGAGGCAGGCGCTGACGATTTCAACGTTGATGACGATGTTATCGAGATATCATGCGACCCTAATCAGGTTTCTTCTGTAAGAGAAGCTCTTGAGGGAATGGGTTACAAGGTACTTTCTGCCGAGGCTGAGAAAGTTCCTTCAAACTACACAACTATCGAAGACGAGGACGCTATCAAAAAGATGGGTCTGCTTCTTGAGCATCTTGAGGACGATGACGACGTTCAGAACGTTTACCACAACTGGGAGAATATGCCGGTTGAAGAGGAAGAATAATCAGGAAAATTTCTGACACTTTACTATTGACATTTACATATAATGTGGTATAATAGAATTAGAAAGATTTATTCTTTTAATAGGGGTTGCGAATCCGTCTAAAATCGCTTTAATAGGTATTTAAAGGGTCAATTTGTTTTGACCCTTTATTTTTTGTATGGAGATGTATGAACGTGCATAAATGGGCGGAGAAGCTCATAAAATAATCATGCAGATATGGGGGACTGACGCTTGCGGGGCGGCAGTCCCTTTTAAGCTTTAAACGACGATTTTTCGGGGATTTTCGTGTTAAAATCGCTGAAAATCCTTGCAGCTTTGCGGTGCTGTTTGTAAGTTGTGCTATTGACATAAAAGGGGTTATAGTATATAATAATCGTATGTGTAGATATTGCCCTGAAAAGATAAAAAAATACAGATAATGGGTGATAAGGAAGAAGCAGAAAATGATAGGAGGAAACTTATGAACAAGATTTTTTGTTCTGCTCTGACAGCCGTTGTTGCAGGTGCTATGCTCACAGGCTGTGCCATGCCTTGGGAAAAGGGTGCTGATGACGACGTTGCCCCTGGTGGTTATTCCTATACGGCTGACTCAAATTCAGAACAGAAACAAGCTTATCGCTGGCTCATAGAGCCAACTATAAACGCCGATAATATCATTTCTTTTGACGGAAGTCAGGTCGACCCTAACAACGAAAAGAACACAGCTTATGCCAACTATTCTGTTATCAGACAGAATGGCAAATATGGCATTATAGACTACAGCGGAAACATGGTAGTGCCTGCGGAATATGACGATTACTACACCTGCTGGTGCGGAGAGGTCACGCTTTTCAATATTATAAATGAAAAGAATGATGAGTATGAGTATTGCAGTATCGACAGCTCAAATCAGGTAGTATACTATGCGGCGGAACATCATGACAGCTCACCGAAATATTACTGGAACAGCAATGAGGAAAAGATCTATGTAAAGGACGCTGACGAAGAACAGGGCGAAGAATACACCGGCAAAAAGGCTGTTGTGGTATGTGAAGCTGACGTGAAAAAGTCTGACAATGGTTTTTATGACATTTCTCCTGTGGGCGAACCGCTTTACGGGCTTGCTAAAAAGGACAAGCTTATACTTGATATGCAGTACACTGATTTCTATGCCCCTGCATACAAAGGCGCAGGACTTACCTGCATCGCCTTTGAGAACGATGAAGGCAAGTGGGGATATGTTGGTTCTGACGGCAAGACTATAATCGACTTTAAGTGCGACGGTGACATGAGTGCCTATTGCGGAAAGGTGATAGATGACGAGATGGCTGTTCATCCTTATCTTTTCACTGACGATTATCTGCCGGTATCCATAGATTCATCATATGGTTATTATGACATAGACGGCAACTGTATCGTAAAGCCGGGCGAGTTCGATCAGGCAAGACCTGCTCACAACGGCAAGGCATGGGTAATGAAGTCTGGAAAATGGGGCGTTATAGCATTCGGTGACGCACCTGTGGAGGAGGACTCATCAGAGGAAGAGACCACCACAACTACGACCACCACAAGCTACATCACCACGACCACAACTTCAAAGACCACCACAACAACTTCGGTTTCAACAGAAACGAAAAAAGCAACTGAAACTACTCCATCTTTGACACAGCCAAGTGAAACCACTGAGGTGTCAACGAACACGGAAACTGCTACAGAAACAGTAACGGAGCCTGTTACGGAAACTGATCCGCCTGCTCCTGAGCCTGAGCCTGAACCGACACCTGAACAATAATACAAATATAGAAAGCCCTGCTAATGCAGGGCTTTTTTGTATAACAAAAAAATTATATTAAAAACGCACAAACCATGCAGGGGACGGCGCCCCTATATTTTTGCACATAAAAAGCCCTGCCGAAGCAGAGCTTTTATTTTTACTGGTTATATATCTCTTTCCTGAGAAGTGCTTTGCAGGCTTCAAAATCCACTTCGAGAATTGATTGACCGTCAGATGATGTGCCATATGAATAGGAATCATCATCAGGTATTCTCATGGACTTTATCTCGTAATTCATGGAGAATATCGCCTTATAGGTAAGAGCAAAAAGCTGTGTCTGGGACATATTGGTTGTAAGATGTGACATTGATGCTTTTGCGAACTTGTCTATAGTCAGCGGATCTGAGCCTTTCGCCTTTTCGATTATCTTTGTGATAACTGTTCTCTGGCGTTCTGTTCGCTGGAAATCTGCGTTGCCAACATATCTAAGTCTTGCATAGGCAAGTGCCTGATTGCCGTTTACATGGAGCTTCTTTCCGCCCTTATCAAGATAGTCTGTACCCTTTTTATTGCCAAGAAGCTTGTTTTGCTCTGCCATTGGAGGCTTCATGCCCTCGGCTTCTTCGTCGGAAATGTCAAGCTCGATACCGCCAACTGCGTCAACGATATCAACGAATGACAGAAAGTCGATATAAACATAATCGTCAACGGCAATATCAAAATTATACTCTATGGTATCCATAAGAAGCTCTGCACCGCCGTAAACATACGCTGCATTGAGCTTTGACCATGTGTCTATATCATTTCCGTCAGCGTCAATGCCCTTGATATTCACATACATATCACGCATGAAAGAGGTCATTGTTATCTCTTTTGTGGTGCTGTTAATGGAGAGAAGTATCATAGAGTCTGTTCTGCCACGCTCGTCAGCGTTTCTTGTATCAGAGCCTATAAGCAGGATATTTCGTACATCAGAGCTGTTCATGGAAGCATCTGTGTTCATTCGCTGACCTCTTTCCACCTTGTTCACCATGCCTATGTATCGCCATATAAGCACGTTCGCCAATATGAAAACCACCAAAAGTATGATGATAAGCACCTTGAAAAAGGTTTTTATAGGGTGTCTTTTTTTATTTTCCACTTTGTTTTTACCTTTTTTGTTCGTCTGACCGTTACGGCTTTTATTGTTTTTGCCAAATTGCAGGTCATTATTTCGTCTTTGGGCTGAGGTCTTGTTGCTTTTTGCTGACTTGCCTGAACCTCTCTGCTTGCTCTGTCCGTTCTGTGGACGTGACGTTTGTCTGCTCTGTGTCTGCCGTCTTGGAGTGCTTTCTCTGTATGAGCCTGCGTAGTCTGATGATGAACGGCTTTCCTGCCCGTATGGCTGAGCTGTACCCTGTGTATTATCATCAGGGTAGCCAGCGTCATAGTAATCGTCAAAGTCGTTCACGCCCTCGTCTATTTGCTGAACACGCTGTCCGCCCACACCGCTTATGCGGTTGAACTCGTCAAGCTGTCGCTGATATTCCTGTTCATAGTAGTCCTGAGGCTTATTATCGTTTGTGTAGTTTTGTTGTCTGTCTTTATTAGCCACCTGACTGCACCTCCGTTCATTTTTACAATACCAATATTATAGTACATATCAGGCTTATTGTCAATGACAGAAAAAAAAGGCGGAGCTTTTTCCAGCGTCCGCCTTTAAGGCAACATCGCACAAAGATTGTGCGGTGTTGCCTTAACATAGTTTTTTATTTTATTCTGCTGCTTCTTAGGGCGTTGAGGATAGCTATTACTGCTACGCCAACGTCTGCGAAAACCGCAAGCCACATTCCTGCAAGTCCCAATGCACCGAATATAAGCACAAGGGCTTTTACTCCAAGGGCAAAAATTATATTCTCTCTTACTATTGTCATAGTCTTTCGGGATATCTTTACTGCGTCTGCTATGCTTGACGGATCGTCGTTCATAAGCACAACGTCTGCGGCTTCAATGGCGATATCTGAGCCTAAGCCGCCCATTGCGATACCGATATCTGCTCTTGCGATAACAGGTGCGTCATTTATTCCGTCCCCTGCAAATGCAACAAGTCTGCGGTCGGGGTCTTTTATAAGCTGTTCGACCTTTTCAACCTTGTTTTCAGGGAGAAGCTCACTGAAGAATGTTTTTATGCCCACTTTCTTTGCCACCTTTTCGGCGGTATCTTTCTTATCGCCTGTGAGGAGGACAGTTTCGACCCCAAGTTCTCTAAGTCTTGAAACGGCTGTGGCAGAGGTTTCTTTTATCTCGTCGCCAAGGAGTATCTCGCCTATGAACTTGCCGTCAAGGGCAACATAAACTGCCGTTGCGGAGTCTTCTGAGCTTTGTGCGGCAATGCCGTTTGTTTCAAGAAGCGCTTTCTTTCCGCAGAGTATCTCCTTGCCGTCAAGCTTTGCTCTTACACCGTTTCCTGCTATCTCTTCAACATCAGAAAGTCTTGCACCGTCTATTTCCTTGCCGTATCTCTGCACTATGGAGATACCGATAGGGTGAGTTGACATACTTTCTGCATATGCGGCGGCTTCAAGGAGGATATCCTGTGAAACGCCCTGTGGGTTTACGCTGAGGACAGTGAACTTGCCCTTTGTGAGCGTACCTGTTTTATCCACTGCGAGAGTTTTGCACTTTGCCATTGTTTCGAGATTTTTTGCACCTTTGATAAGGATACCCTTTTTAGAAGCTCCGCCTATTCCTGCGAAGAACGAGAGAGGCACTGAGATAACAAGTGCGCATGGGCAGGATATTACAAGGAACAGAAGTCCTCTATAGAGCCATTTTGAGAACTGGTCAAAGCCCAGAATGAAGCTTGGTATAAACACGAGTGCAAGTGCAGCAATTACTACCGCAGGGGTATAAACTCTTGCAAAACGTGTGATGAACTTTTCGGTCTTGGCTTTTCTTTCGCTGGAGTTTTGCACCATATCGAGAATTTTCGACACTGCAGACTCGTGGAAAGTATTTGTGACCCGAACTTTGAGAAGTCCTCTCAGGTTTGTTGAGCCACTGAGGACGCTGTCCCCTGCTTTGACCTCGACCGGAAGAAACTCACCGGTAAGTGCTGATGTATCAAGCTCTGATTCGCCTTCTGTTACGATACCGTCAAGAGGTATTCTCTCGCCTGTTTTTACGGCAATTATCTCGTCTTTGAGGATATCCTCAGGAGGAAGCTCGTATGTTTTGCCGTTTCTCATTACTGTTACAGACTCAGGCTTAAGCTCCATAAGCTTTGTGATAGATTTTCTTGACTTCTCTACTGCGATAGTCTGGAAAAGCTCGCCCACCTGGAAGAACAGCATAACGGCTGCACCCTCACGGAAGTCTTTAAGTGCAAATGCGCCAACTGTTGCGATAGTCATGAGCAGTGACTCGTCAAAAGCCTCGCCTTTAACAAGGTTTCTTACAGCGGCGATAACAACGTCAAGACCTGCGATAAGGTAAGCAACTATTGCAAGGCCTGCACTGAGATACTCACATACAGTGCCGCTTCCAAGCTTATCCAAAAGCATTGATGCGATAAAGAACACGATAGCCACAGAAAGCTTGACTATCTCGCCCTTATGGTCATTTACAGGCTCTTTCTCTGCTGTTTGAGCACCATAATCCTTAACAGTAACGTCAGGCTCAAGCTGATGGACGGTATCTTCTATCATGATACGCAGGTCAGGATTAGAACCGTCTGTTTTGACAGTAAGCTTTTTGCTGATAAAATCAACGTTTGATGAAATAACGCCCGCAAGCTCACCCACACGGTTTGCTATCTTTTCACCGCAGTTAGGGCAATCGAGATCCTCCAGCTTCAGATAGAGAGTTTTCTCAGCACAATCGCCAAGCTCTTTCACGCTAACGTCAGGTTCAAGCTTATGGACGACATTTTCTATCTCGGTAAAGAGGGCGTTTTTATCGCCGTCAAAATCAACTGTGAGCTTTTTATTGATAAAATCAAGGTTAGAGCTTTTAACGCCTGAAAGCTCGCCCACACGTTTCTCAATCTTTTCCGCACAATGAGGACAATCGAGTTCCTTAAGAAGCAAAGTCATTTTACTCATTTCACATTCTCCTATACTACAAAAAACAGATCACTTTCTTTACTCGCTGATATGCTCGATACCCATATTGAGTATGACAGCGACGTGTTCATCGGAAACTGAATAATAGACTGTTTTTCCCTCACGTCTATACTTCACAAGTCTGGCCTGCTTAAGCACTCTGAGCTGATGCGAGATAGCTGACTGTGACATTTCCAACAGCTCGGCTATATCGCAGACGCACATTTCGTCCTTTATAAGGGTAAAGAGTATTTTCACTCTTGTTTGGTCGCCAAGGACCTTGAAAAGCTCTGCCACGTCATATATCTCCTCCTCAACGGGCATTGTCTTCCCTATTTCCTCCATTTTCTCTATATTCTTTCCTCCGCACTGTTTATGCTCATGCTTTACTGTATTCTCGCTCATTTATTTTCGCTCTCCTTTTCTTATTATTGTTTTAGTATATTCGATATGGGTCATTTCAATTCCTCATATGAATAACTGTTCATATGTTTATTATATCATATATTCATGTTTTGTCAAGGGGGGTTTTGAAAATTTTTTGATTTAAGTTATTGGGGGTATTTTGTTTACATGGTACTGGTTGCATACCATGCGGGCGAACGATATTCGCCCCTACGGATTATTCGGGCGAGTTTGCTGTGCCGCAAAATCGCTTCGCTCTTTGCGGATTTTACTTTGTGCAGGAGGATAGAAAAGCGGTGCAGATTTTGTTTCTTCGATATACATTTATAATAAAGCACTACTTCTATATGCTTTTTTGCTTTACTCTGCACCGCTTGGTCGGCTTGCGCCGAATGAGGCTCTGCCTCATACTTCGTTAGGGGCTTTGCCCCTAGACCCCACAAGCCCTCCAGCGCCGGGCTTGAGCGTGCGCTTTATCTCTCGCTTCGCTCGGTGCTTTATTTTGCTTTATGCTTGCAATTTACTTTGGTCTGCTTTGCCCATTCCTCATTCCTCATTCCTCACTCCTCACTTAATCCACTCCTCACTTAACTCTACTGTATCCTAATATTATTCAAACAATCCACCTTACTAGGCGTTGAACAGCTCGTCAACGATATTGCAAACAGCAGGTCTGTGCAACCCACTTCTTTACAAAAATCAATAGCGTTTATATCAAAATATCTGAAATCACAAACATAGATTTTTGAGAAGCCATGAGTGAAAAATGGTATCAGAGCATTTCCAAAGCTGTCTTTGAACACCACAAGCACTCTGCCATTGTCCACGCCCGTGTCTATCTCAGCTATCTCCTGATCCACGTTGAGTATCGCAGAATAGCAGTTCACGCCCTCTGCATAGTCAAAAAACAGCGTAGACTCCACAGGGTTTTTAAACTCCGTATCATAATACTTTACCGTCAGATCATCATTATTGTCAGGCTTATAGTAAATGAACTTGTCAGGATATTTTTTCAACTCACTGTTGTAATTGCTGTAAGCATACATCGTTCCCACAAAGCCGTCTATCTCCCATTTATCGTAGGTATCAAGGTCCGGAAAATCTATTCCCGACTGATCGGCAAAAACCTGCGCCGCATAATATGCTCCCAAAGGCTGCCAGTGATGATCCGTTCTTGAGTAGATATATTCCTTTGTATGCTCAGCCAGAGCGTCATAAACATTGGTGTTGATTATTCCGTTAAGACCTGCGGCAATGTTGTCGATATTGTCTTTCTGATCTGAAACAGCGTCCTTGAGATTGTTCGGCATATAATAAGCCGCCGAAGTCGGGATAGACATATTGTATACGTTCACGCTGTCCCCAAGGTCAGCTTTCCATTTGTTTATGGTGTTGGCATACTTGTCGCCGTTCTCGAACGTGCCATAGTATGCACCCATTGCACGGACGTTTTCGCCCTTGCCGGATACTATAACGTCACCCTCCCACTGACCGTCGTCAAGATTGTCAGGCACGTCAACTACCTTTTCGCTTTCCGTTAATTTTTTCGTAGTTGTGCTTGTGTCGGTGGTCTTTGTATCCGCAGTGGTGGTGGTCCTCGAACCTGTAAAAGCCGTTACAGTTGTTGTTTTTGCGATCTTATCCTGATCCAGCTCTTCTTTTTCCACCGTTTTGAAATCGCCCGTTATAACAGTATCGTTGAGCTTTATTCCAAGCATATTCGTGAAATCAGAGCAGAAAGATTTAAGCTTTTCTCTGTTTGGAACAGTGTCGGTAAAATATTCGGTTATTCCGCTTGTGAAGTCACCGTCAAAATATGATGACAGCGAAAATTTCGGAAAAGTCGCAAGGTTTCTGTTTTCTGACTGTATAAAACCGCTTTCACGCTTCATCACAAGCAGTGCCGCAAACACGCTGAAAACAATAAGCAGGCAAACAACAGAGTTTATAACATTAAACTCCAGCTCATGAATATTGTTTTTCTTAGCCTTTTCACGTTCCTCACGACGTTTTTTTGCCTTTTCGATGCCTTTTCTGTAAGCTTCCTCTGCCTTGGCGTCGCTTTCTTCTTTTTCCACAGGATCAGGTTTCGGCTCAGATTTAGGCTCAGCCTTTTTTTCAGCTTTCCTGACAGGCTCCTGCTCTTTCTGAACAGGCACTCTGACATTTATTGTCGCCTCTACCCTGCTGGGCTTCTGAGCATTCTCAGGCTTTTTCTCAGGGCTTCTCTTGTCGATTATCTCGACCCTTTTTCCTGCGATAACAGGGCCTTTATCCTGTGCCGCTGCATCATATTCCCTATAATAGCTGTCAGGTATCTTCAGCACGAAATTCTTCTTATTCGGCAGCTTTTTCACAGTTCCGTCTGCTGAAACTGCCACAGATATTTCTTTTTTAGTGCCGTTTATGTGATTTTTCTCTTTGGAAAATGGGATAATGACCTCATTATCGGAAGCCTTTTCCTCAGCATTTTTCTCCTGAGCTTTTTGTACAGACTGAGAATTTTCAACTTTTTCAGCTTTTTTCTCAACTGTTTTCAATGCTTCTTCATTATCATCATCAGTATTTAGCCATACGCTTTTCTTTGGCTTCAAAACAGGCTCGTCCGTCCAAATGCTGTGGCTGAGAGCCTTGTTTTTTCTGACTATCTTTTCCACTATCTCGTCATGGACAGTGGAGCTTTTCTCCGTTTCGTCAACTTTTGCCATGCTGACAGCTTCAGGCTTTTTCTTTTCCTCGCCTATAGGCTTTCCACCGAAAGTAACGCTGTCAAGATACTCTGTATAGGCTTGTGAAAGAGCCTTTGTATCAGGCAGTTTGAAGTCCTTTTCAAAATCTTTATTATTTGCCATACTCTTTCACCTGCCTAAAATCTGAAATACAAGAACGGATTGTTTGTTGTGTTCACAAGCAGAACGCTTGAGAGAACAAGTATCGCCGCATTGCATAGGATACCTGCTGACTGCATAAAATAGGCTGTACCCTTTGCAGAGAGCGCCTTTTCTTTGATCTTTGGTATAACAGGCATTGTGAAAAGCACTGCCGCTGCAAAAAGCCAGATATTGTTCATGAAAAGGTGCTGTGTAACTGTGTCGGTCAGCTTGTTTCCATTTGCTCCAACAAGCGCCTTGAAGAACGTACCCAGCGAGCCGAGGTTCTCAAAATAGAATATTCCGAAGCCTATGAAAATAACAAGCTTTGTATAGATATGTGCAAGGGGTACAGGCATTTTCTTCATGCGCTTTTTGCCTATGAGCATTTCAAAGAATATGAACATTCCATAGTAAAGTCCCCAGAAAACAAAGTTCCAGCTTGCGCCGTGCCAAAGTCCTGTGCAGAACCATACAAGGAAAAGTCCTCCGTATTTTCTTCTTTTGCCGAAGATAGGGAGATAAAGCACATAATCTCTGAAAAATGAGCTAAGGGAGATATGCCACCTCTGCCAGAACTCTGAGATAGTTTTGCAGATAAAAGGATATTTAAAGTTCTCATCAAAGTGGAAGCCGAATATCCTGCCAAGACCGATAGCGATATCTGAATAGCCTGAGAAGTCAAAATAATACCACAGACCCACAAGAATTGCGCCAAGCCATGTGCCTGCCACAGAGAGGGTCTTTATATTTTCATAGCCGTTTGAAGCAGAGCCGAAAAGGGCTGTTACAATGGTGCTGAGATTATTTGCGATAATGACCTTTTTGCCAAGTCCGAGGATTATTCTTGAAAAGCCGTCGGAGATATCCTTTGCGGTGGTCTTTCTTTCGTTTATCTCCTCGCCGATAACGGAGTATCTTACGATAGGTCCTGCAACGAGCTGTGGGAACATGGATACATACAAAAGAAATCTGCCGAAGTTTTTCTGCGGCTTGACCTTGCCCCAATAGCAATCGACGGTATAGGAAATGGTCTGGAACGTATAGAAAGAGATACCGATAGGCAAAACGATATTAGGCACCGGTATGCCTAGACCGAACCAATTGTTGAGATTTTCCACAAAGAACGCCGTATACTTGAAACCGAACAGCACTCCAAGGTTAAAGACAAGCGACCATGCAAGCGCCGCTTTTGCCTGCCAGCCTTCGGGGTGTTTTTCTATCACCCGACCATTTATGTAGTCCACAAGGGAGGAAACTATGAGGATACTAACCCAGACAGGCTCGCCCCATGCGTAAAAGATAAGTGAAAACACCACCAGCACTGCATTTCTTATGGCTGTGCTGCGTGTGATAAAATAGCATATCAGGCACACAGGCAGGAAAAAATACAAGAAAAATAGATCTGCAAATACCACAACAAAACTCCTAACAAAAATTGATAAAACAGCCATTGTCGGCTTATTCCGACAAAAGGCGATACACATTTAAGTATATCACTGAACACACTAAAAGTCAATTAAAACAGAGGTCTGCGGAAAGTTTTTCGGTTATGCACAAAAAAAGCCGCACAAATTGTACGGCTTAGAAATATCTAAAAATCATGTGCAAGTGACCGATAACGGGCAAACAATGTCCGCCCCTACAGAAAGTCACGCATTTACGCTGTTTAATACTTTATTTTCAGGGTCTTGCCCGGAACGCTCACGCCGTCTGACAGAGTGATAGGGAGCTTTTGCTCCTCAGAGAAGCCGATAGTTTCGCCGTCTTTAAGCTCAACGCCCTCAGAAAGCACATACTCGGAGATAGAAAGCAAAAATCCAAGCAGGTCGTTAGGCTGTTTTGGAGAGTCAACTATCTCCATTTCCTCATATCCGAAAAATCTCATGCCTGATGTGAAAGCGCAAAGACCTGTTTTAGCAAGATACATACCTGTGTAGATAAGAATAGGCATCGGATACTCGCCATCTTTGATAGTTTCAGCGAAGTTCACATAGAAATTCTTCTCATAAACTGTCGGGTCTTTATAGATACCGATAGCGTTATCGAGCTTGAGCAGTGAGCTTGCCACCTTTGCAAAGAGGATAGCCTGCTCAACAGCGCTTGTTTTATTCATTACAGCGAGCATAACGTGCGCCTGATGCTTAGCGACCTCGTTTGCGCCCTCTTTCCAAAGAATATTATACTTTGCCGCATTTTCAGCTTCCTTGTTAGGAACTGGGTTAGGCATAAGTGAGCAGGCGACCACCATATCGCCAACCTTGAATACCATAGCGTTGTCTTTTACATCGTCCTGCGGAACGATGTTCCAATCGTCTTTCAGAAACTTTTTAAATCTGAGCCAATCCATGTTAGCGTCTGTGTAGAGAACGAAGCCTGCAAGGACGTTGCCTTCCTTTTTATCGTCCTTACGACGTAAAATATCACAAGTGATATCCATCAGATAAGAATTTAATGGGCCTTGTGCGAGACGATGAAATGCCATTTGGATCTTTTTCATATCCTGCTGATAATAGTTCTTTAACAATGCATAACTTTCCGCAATTAATTGCATATCCGCATATTCAATACCATTATGAACCATCTTAACAAAATGCCCGGCACCTTTTTCCCCGATATAAGTACAGCAAGCAGATCCATCATCATTTTGTGCAGCCATTGCGGTTACGATGCTAGCCACTTCTGCATATGCCTTACGATCTCCACCGGGCATAATGCTTGGCCCCTCTAATGCCCCTTTTTCGCCACCGGATACACCACAG
>OHIJ01000195.1_pt1 | contig 21625 bp, 25 predicted proteins | sample 1568331 | NCBI WGS metagenome assembly OHIJ01 (sample SAMEA3879501, study PRJEB24766) | human gut metagenome | biome: human-associated habitat; feature: feces | place: USA | collected 1985/1987
TAGCTCTGCTGATAATTAATTATTAAATCTATAATTAATATAATCATTTGGGCTTAAATATTTAAATGACAGTTAAAGTAATAGTTAATAATTTTTACATAAAAGAAAGGACATAGAAAAATGGAAAACGCAAAAATAACAAACCTCTATAATCTGGATGAAACAATCGCAAAGGAGTACTTATCACAGTTCACTTATCCATGGGAGGCACTTGCTGGAATAAGTGATTTCATCAAGGAGATAGGACCAACACTCGACCCTGAAATCTATGAGAAAAGAGGCGAGGATATCTGGGTAGCAAAGAGCGCAACAGTATTTGACAGCGCATATCTGCATGGTCCGCTCATCATCTGCGAGGACGCAGAAATCAGACAGTGTGCCTTTATCCGTGGCAGCGCAATCGTAGGAAAGGGCTCAGTAGTGGGAAACTCCACAGAGCTCAAAAATGTCATCATCTTTAATTCAGTACAGGTGCCACACTACAACTATGTAGGAGATTCAATCCTGGGCTACAAATCACATATGGGCGCAGGCTCTATTACATCAAATGTAAAGAGTGACAAGACTCTTGTAGTCGTAAAGGATGTTTACGATACAAAAGAGGAGATTGAAACCGGCCGCAAGAAATTCGGTGCTATGATCGGTGACCATGTGGAGGTAGGCTGCAACTCAGTGCTCAATCCGGGAACAGTAATAGGAAGAAATTCAAACATTTATCCGCTTTCAAGAGTACGCGGAGTCATCCCTGCAAACCACATTTTCAAGGACAAGGACAACGTAGTTCTTAAAAAATAGTAATGTTGTTTGAAAAAATATTGTATTTTTGTTGTTTTTTGTCGATGATACACTAGACTTATGACAAAAAATATGAGAGAATAAATCGGGTATGTTAAAACCATAACGAAAGGAGTCTTAAGATGATTTACACTAAGGAAGTTGAAAACATGTGTCCTGTAGCTAAGGGCGCAAAACATGAGCCAGCTCCTATCCCAGAAGAAGGAAAATGGGTTCATTCTAAGAAAATTGAGGACATTTCAGGATTTACACACGGTGTAGGCTGGTGTGCACCACAGCAGGGTGCCTGCAAGCTCTCACTCAATGTAAAGAATGGAGTAATTGAAGAGGCATTAGTTGAGACTATCGGATGCTCAGGAATGACACACTCTGCAGCTATGGCAGCAGAAATCTTACAGGGTAAGACAATTCTTGAGGCATTAAACACAGACTTAGTTTGTGATGCCATCAATACAGCTATGAGAGAGTTATTCTTACAGATCGTTTACGGTCGTACACAGTCTGCATTCTCTGATGATGGACTTGCTGTTGGAGCAGGACTTGAGGATTTAGGAAAGGGACTTCGCTCACAGGTTGGTACAATGTACGCAACAAAGGCAAAGGGAGTTCGTTACCTTGAGATGGCTGAGGGCTATGTAACAGGAATCGCTCTTGACAAGAACGATGAAGTAATTGGATACCAGTTCGTTTCTCTTGGAAAAATGACAGATTTTATCAAAAAGGGTGATGACGCTAACACAGCTTGGGAGAAAGCTTCAGGATCATACGGTCGTGTAACTCCAGAGCAGGGTGCTGTTAAGATCATCGATCCAAGACAGGAATAAGAGGAAAGGAGAACGACAATGGCATTATTTGAATCATATGAAAGAAGAATAGACCAGATCAATGCTGTACTTAACAGCTATGGTATCAGCTCAATCGAAGAAGCTGAAAAGATAACAAAGGACGCTGGACTTGATGTTTACGATCAGGTAAAGAAAATCCAGCCAATCTGTTTCGAGAACGCTTGCTGGGCATACACAGTTGGTGCAGCAATCGCAATCAAAAAAGGATGTAGAAGAGCAGCAGACGCTGCAGCAGCAATCGGAGAGGGACTTCAGGCATTCTGTATCCCTGGATCAGTTGCTGATCACCGTAAGGTAGGTTTAGGACATGGTAACCTTGGAAAGATGCTCCTCGAGGAGGAGACAGAGTGCTTCTGTTTCTTAGCAGGTCACGAGTCATTCGCAGCCGCTGAGGGTGCTATCGGAATCGCTGAGAAGGCAAACAAGGTTCGTCAGAAACCACTGCGTGTTATCCTTAACGGACTTGGAAAAGACGCTGCACAGATCATCTCACGTATCAACGGATTCACATTCGTAGAGACAAAGTATGACTACAAGGCAGCTAAGCTCAACATCGTTTCTGAGCATGCATACTCAGACGGACTCCGTGCAACAGTTAAGTGTTACGGTGCAGATGATGTTCAGGAAGGTGTTGCAATCATGCATCACGAGAACGTTGGTGTTTCTATCACAGGAAACTCTACAAACCCAACTCGTTTCCAGCATCCGGTAGCAGGTACATACAAGAAAGAGTGTATCGAGCAGGGCAAGAAGTACTTCTCAGTAGCATCAGGCGGTGGTACAGGACGTACACTTCACCCAGACAACATGGCAGCAGGACCAGCTTCATACGGTATGACAGATACAATGGGACGTATGCATTCAGATGCACAGTTCGCAGGATCTTCATCAGTTCCGGCTCACGTTGAGATGATGGGACTTATCGGAATGGGTAATAACCCAATGGTTGGTGCTACAGTAGCAGTAGCCGTTTCTGTTCAGCAGGCTGCTGATGAGGGCAAATTCTAAATAGAAAGCTTGATTTTATAAGGGATTGAGGACTTTTGGATATTTTCTAAGAGTCCTCTTTTTTATCTCTGAAATTATAAAACTGTGTTAATTTTTGCTCTGTGGACACATCATGGACACGTAATCTGAAAATGTGTCCATGAAAAATCTTCTTGAAAATGTGTCCATGAGATGATATACTCTTTGTACATTAATAAGGAGGTATTGTATGACTGATATAATGATTGATAAACGTACAAATAAAGATGGTACATTCTCATATCGTTATAGATTTGAAGTAGCATCAGTTGATGGGAAAAGAAAATGGAAGTCTAAATCTGGCTTTGCTACAAAAAGAGAAGCTAGAGAAGCTGGTAAGATAGCACAGCAAGCATATGAACATGTGGGACAAGTTGTTGAACCTTCAGATATGTCATATGCTGATTTCCTAGATATGTGGTTGGAGAAAGACTGTAAGCTCACTTGCAAATCTTCTACGCTTGTTGGGTATGAAAAGAAGATTAGATTATATATCAAACCTGAAATCGGCTCATATAAGCTAAAAACTATCACCAAAGATACTCTACAAGACTTCATTACTAAAATGTATGATGAAGGCTACTCAATCAATACAGTAAACTCAGTTAAAGGATTATTAACAAAATCATTTACTTATGCTTTAGACAGACATTATATCGTATCAACACCTGCAATAAATTTAGTAGTTCCGACAAAGAAACAACCAAAGAAAACTACAAGAAGTAAGAAACACGTATATATTCCTCAAGAAGTTATGCAAAAAATATTTGAAAGATTCCCTGAAGGCTCGTCAGCTTATATCCCTATTATGATTGGTTATCATACAGGATTACGCTTGGGAGAGATATATGGACTTGTGTGGGAAGATATTGATTTTGAGAATAAAACACTCTCAGTTAATAGACAAGTTCAATGGGAAGCAGGCGAAGCAAGATCGAAAGAAGAGAAGAAGAAAACTAATGGCACATCTAAATCTAATGGATATTGGTACTTCTCTAAACCTAAATATAATTCTTTTAGAACAATAGAACTTGACGATGTAATATTAGAAGCTCTGAAAAAAGAACACGACAAACAACTAAAAGCAAGGGAATATTTTGATGAATACTATAATCATTATTATAGCGAAAATGAAATGACATATGCCAAAACTGATGACATATTACCAATGAATAAAGTATCTCAAGAAAAGTCACCTTATGAAGTTGATTTTATTTGTAGACGAGAAGACGGTTCATATATTAGTGCAAGAACGACACAACATACATCCTCTATAATTCATAAACAGTTGCATTTCCCTCAGTATGATACACATAGTTTAAGACATACTCATGGAACAATTCTATATGAAAATGGAGCTAGTTTTATGTATATTAAGGAGAGGTTAGGACATAAAAATCTACAAACAACAATTGAGATATACACAAATCATTATACAGATACAATAAATAAAAATGGTAACATTGTTTTAAATAATGCTTTTAGTAAGGAGAATGTATGATATACTTAATCAATAATGTACGACAACATGAGAGACATTTCTGGAATTGTTTATATGGTGTTGCTTCACAAGAACAAATTCAAAGAATATTAGATGGATACAAGGTTATCATTAATGAATCTGAATATCGAATAATAGAAGAGGAAAAATCGTAAAAAATAGGGTATGTAGATTAATTTCTACATACCCTTTAAATTTATATAATTATAATATATAGCCAGAGTTTAGGTAATCTGCATTTGATTCATTTAGAAAGTCAACGAATTCAGGGAACAGGATATTCATTTTCATATATTAGCTATAAAACTGGATACAGACTTATAAATGTTATAGTTAATTATAATACTTCTAGCCAAGGAAATTATCGAGTAAATACAATTCAATATGACGATACAAATAAAGTGTATGTGGTATATTTAAATCAAACACTTGCGTCAAGTAGTTATTTGGTTGTTGATTTAATATATATGTCTGAATAAATCTTACTTCTTACCAAATACATGATACATTATAGTAAGATTAAATTTACCACTTGTAGCTGCACCAAGCCAATATTTAGCTACTCCTCTTTGGACATCAATAGTAGCGATTGTACTCGTCATTATTGTACTATTACACATAGGCTGTATTTGAACTGTATAAATTTCACTAAATTTATTTGACAAAACAAGACCATATGGCTGTCCTGTATTATAATATGTATGTCCTAAATTAACAGATATATCAATTGAATCAAATGATAGAAAACCAATTTCCTCAATATAATCTCCGGATAAACGATACCAATCTTTTCTGGTGGTTGTTGATGTTTTTTGTTTCCAGTTTTTATCGCTTAAACTCTGGCAATTTAATATAAAATATCACGATTAAGATAATAAATATAAATATTATAACTATTCATTATAATAAAATATAATAAGTATATGTATTCTCTTAATTATTTTCCAGAGTTTAGGTGATCTTTCAAATAAGCAAGATTGGAAAAAAATCGGAGAATTTGTAGAAGTTAATGAGCATGTAATATCCAATATTAAAAATTATCAAGAATTAAGAGTAAATTTTGTATTATATTATTCAGGGGATTCATATATTACAAGAGATTACGTTTTCTCAGTATCAGAATCTAAGAATCTTGAATTCTTATTTTTAGACGGAAATTACTATGATAGTAATAATTACACTTCATGGTGTATAGTCTACAATACAGCAAGAAATAGTATTCAAAACAGACCTTCGTGGCTTCGCAGTGTAATACTTGGCAAAGATACAACTTGTCAGTGCATTTATAGAGTTTATGGTAGATAAAATTAAAGTTTTAAAAATAAAAAATCTAATGTTAAAATTTGATTATATGAAGTATCAGCTACAACACATATTGAACCATAATCGCTAGTTACTCTATATCCTTTAACTATACAAAAAGACATACCGTATACTTGGTTTGAAGTGTTTGCATAATTATTGATAACATTCAACAACAAGTATTTATCATTCATATATGGACTTAATGTAGAAAAATCGTTTTTATTATAATATTTGCTGTCAGAATTCCATGTTGTTGAGACTTTGATTTTAATTATTTTATTACTTAAGCTATTGGTAAATTTAGTATTATATGTTTCTAAACTCTGGCTATACAAGACAAAAACATTCTAAATAGATATAACTTACAATTATATAACATAAAAAAATAGGGTTGGAATTAACCAACCCTATACATTTATATTTTCAATATCAATTTGCCATAGTTTTTAAAATCTACATCTTCCAAATTAATTCCACATAATTCACTAACTCTAACACCAGTATCAAGAAAGAAGTGAATTATCGCTAAATCTCTTGAGTTTGTAGTATTTATTTTTAGTAACTCAATTTCCTCGTCTTTGAGAGGAACTTTGATACATTTTTTATATTTTACAGGTTCAACAATAGACATAGGATTATCAGCTATCTTTTTGTGTTTATATAAATAACTAAACACAGAAGATAGATATTTTCGCTTAATATCCATTGTCGAACCTTTTACATTATTTTGAATCTTATATTTAACCATAAATGACAATACATCATCCGTTGTTATCATATTAATTTCTTTATGACAAAAATCACATAACTGATGAACAACTCTAATATATTGGTTAATTGTACTTTCTGTTTTACCACTGCTTAATTTGCCAATCTTAAAATACTCCATTAATCTATCCGTAGTCTCACCATTAACCGTTGTAACTTCAGTAGAAGATATGGTGTCAACTGAAAAATTAAAACTAACCATCCAAAATGTGTCTTCTAAAAACTTCAAATCCTCTGTATTGAATCTTGTCATCCATACTTTCATACACTTCATTAACATTTCATCTTTCGCGCTTACCATATTAAAAATACCTCCTCTATAAATAGAATATATGTTCTAATATTATATTCTCTGTTTATAATTGGAAATAATTGGTAAAAACGAACAGATGTTCTTAGAAGCTATGTTTTTACTAAACCAGAGTTTAGCTGCACAAAGTAACTACATTGAAATTCTTTTTAATAATCCAGCCTCTAATATATCGGCAAATACATCTGAGAGATATCTAACAATTAATTTTGATATGTCGAAATATAAAATGATAATGGTTGTATTTGGTATAGCTGCATCTGCTTCTGATGCAGTAATATCATCGAATAGATTAATCGGAATTTCAACATATTCAGATGTATCTGGGAAAAATTCATCAAATAATGACTATCGAAGTTCCTTAACTAATTATGGAGCATCAAATACATTCGCTAGGGTGTCTTATAGATTGACTTCACATACTATATGGTATACATGCACAGGAGCTTATTGGACATATGCTTGTATTCAAAAGATATATGGGATTAAGTAATATTTATTAATTATGCTCCGTGTATTAGAGTCCATGCTTGCTTAACTGTGCCTGTACCAGTTTCTTGTGACATTATATAAGTATATGAGTTGGCAAGAAATAATACCTTTACAATTCTGCTAATACTATTATCACTCATGACAAGCATGAAGCCTGAGTATCCTGGCAAGGGATGCCCCACAACATTAGGAGATATTGAATATACTCCAATCTGATAGCATCCATATGTAATATTATCAGCAGTACCTTTTCTAATAAAAGTATTATTTGCTAAACTCTGGTTTAATGCAGCTACAGTAGTAGCATCAGCAGCATATCCAGTCTCAGTCGCACTTGTACTTGTAGTTATTCCTTTTATTGCGCCCACTTTTGTCTGAGCAGTCTTCCCATCATTGAATTCAACAGTATTTGAGCTTGTCCATCTTGATAATAATTTCTTACCAGAACCAGTCTCTATATAATTTTTAACTTTTTTGTATCCAGATAAAATTGACATTTTATGTCCTCCTTTTTAATCTATAATTTAAAAGAGACAGGGGATTATACCTGTCTCTAAATTTAATATTCAAGTAACCATTCATCATTTGTTGATATAGCTGGCTCAGAACTTTGTACAATTACTCTTGGTGGAGTATAACCTAATGCAGAAGTTACCATAGACTTAGTAATACCAGTGAGATAATTACTATGGGAATGATTTGCAGGCGCAGCGCCTACTTCTGATGCGGTATAAGAAGGTTTACTAGAAGCCTTTGCCCACGCACTCACATCACTTGCAGGTCTTGCATTACTTAATCTGCTATCATTACCTGCACAAGCAGTATCAGCAGTAGTGCCTAAAGGTCGCCATGTATTCGTATCGGTGTTAGTTGATGAAATAGTAACTGTATTACCAGATTTACTTACTGTTGTTGCGCCACTACCTTGAATTAAAATATTACCATTGGTATAATTACTAGCTGTTGTACCAATATTTGTAACAGTATTTGTATCTGTTAAAGCAATAGTAGTATTGCCATTCTGATTCATTGTAAACGTACCTTTAGAAGTACCGTTCTGAGTAATAGTAACTATACCATTACCGACACTTGGAATGGTCGGTTTATTCTTAATTACTGCATCACCACTTGTTGCGTTCCAATCAGGTTGTGGTCGCCATGTATCAGTGTCTGTAAATTTTGCTCCACTTGGAACATCTGCATTTACAGTATGACCATTGACTGTCGATGAGTTTCCACCATTGGCAGGCATACTTGTTGGAAAATCTGTAATCTGAGATTTAGTATGTGTATGAGAAGCACTAGCATAGCTACCTTTTGCTTGATACTTATCATCGTGATTGTGATTAGCACTTGCATACGAACCTGCTACTTGCGCTCCAATATTCGCTCTAGCATTGGATTTTTCGGTATCTGTTAATCTCTGAGAAGCAACAGTAGAAACAGCTTTAAAATTCCCAACATTGCCAAGCCCAATTTCACTTGCAGAATATGTAGGTTTTATTTTCTGTTTTGCCCAACTAGGTACATCACTTGCAGGAAGTGATGTAGGATAAGATGGGAGAGTGACAGTAGTACCAGACTTATATTCTGTAGTACCGATTTTTACGCTCTGAACTGCACTATCAGCTTTATTTCCCTGTGCTAATGTGGCTTTAGAAGATAGAGCAGTATCAAGTCCTGTTATATCTGAAGTTGCATGAGAATGGTTTTTCTCAGCAAATATATTTTTCAAATTTGTTAAGAAGGTTTTTAATCTTCTCAAACTTATTCCATTTGTTTCATTAATCATGAAAACCTCCTTATTAAATAAGGACAGAGATATTTTTCTCTGCCCCTTAACTGTTTTAATTATGCAAAAAGACCATTGATCTCCTCATCTGTAGCCTCAATATATGTTGTTGACGCAATTGTATCTACTCTTTTTGCTAATGCATCAACGTTACTCTGAGCATCTGTACCAGCCTTTTTAGCGTCTGCAATAGCTTTAGTTGTAGCACCTTCTGCTCCAAGAGATGCCTTATTTGCAGCCACATCAGCCTTTAAGTCTGTTATATCAGCCTCCTGAAGTGCTGTATCAGCCTTTGTTCCCTGTTCAGCAGTTGCATAATTCTTAGCAAGACCATCAGTATACTTTTTAGCCTCGCTAATTGCCTCACTCTTTGCTGTTGCAATAGCGCTTGAGAAATCAATTGCTCCAACCTTCTTATCAATATAAGCAACGATTGTAGCAGAATCCTCACCTTCTGGAAGTGTACCTACTAATTTTGCAAGATTGGCAATATCTGTTTTATTTGCCTGAATAGAAGAGTTCATTGCAGATGCTCCGCTTTCATGGGTTGAAATCCAATCAGAAATCTCTTTCAGTGTATCATAAGCGGCTGGTGCATCAGCTACAATAGAAGCTACTGCGTCAGCAACTTTCTTATCTACAGAAGGGATAGTAGCAGCACTTATATTGGCTACAGCTCCCGTATCACCTTTAGGGATAACCAGATTAAGAACAGGATTTTCATTTGTGCCTGTTATAGTGGCACTTGCTTTAGAACCAGCAGAACCAGTAGTAACCGTACCCACTGATAAAATAGGTGTCTTACCTACTTTTGTTGTTCTTTGAGTTTTGAAGCGTGCTAAATCATGATCTAATTTAGTGCGCGGTATAAAATATATATGTATATGTGGTTGAGCCGCTTCATCATAATGAATGCGATCATAAAATACAGAGCCATACCTTGCTGAAATAAAATCGTATATTCCTTTAAAAAAAGCTTTTCTTTTTCCGGATTAATATAAGCAATATTATCTTTTGATATCGTGGAATAATCGCTCACCTCTTTTGGCAAAGTGAATACCCAGCCGCATGCAGTAATGAAAAAAGAAAAAAATCCATTATTACAGTCATTAAATGGTCAATGGGAGTTCGCTTACAGCAAAAATGTGATGGAAAGACCTGTTGATTTTTATAAGGAAACATTTGATGCATCAGGATTCGATAAAATTATGGTTCCCGGACATATTGAACTGGCTGGATATGATAAAATACGTTACATAAACACTATGTATCCGTGGGAAGGAAAAGAGTACCACAGAGGAGCCTATAGTATGCAGGCAACCGGAGCAGAAGAAGGAATGTTCTCAGAAGCACAGTACAATCCGGTAGGCTCTTATATCAAATACTTTGATTTGGATAAGAACATGTGTGGAAAAAGAATCCATATATGCTTCGAAGGTGTAGAAGAAGCTATGTATCTGTGGCTTAATGGTCAGTTTATAGGTTATGCAGAGGACAGCTTCACACCTTCTGAGTTTGATCTGACACCATATATTAAGGAAAAGGGAAATGTTCTGGCAGTGCAGGTTCATAAGATGAGCACAGCGGCATTTTTAGAGGATCAGGACTTTTTCAGATTTTTTGGAATTTTCAGAAATGTTACTTTGAAGGCAATTCCGGATGTTCATCTGGAGGATGTATGGTTCAAACCTGTGTTAAATCAAGATAATGAAAGCGGAGGCGTATCTGTCAGCATGAAGGTATCTGCTACTGACAGTCAGAATGTAACTGCTGGCTTTATTTTAAAAGACAGAGAAGAAAATATATTAGTTGAGAAGTCATTACAGTTAAATAAAGAAAACAACCATTTGGAAGGCACGATTTGTGTTAACTTGGAAAGTGTCAGGCTGTGGGATAATCATAATCCATATTTATACCATGCTTATGTTGAGCTTAAAGCAGAGGATGGTTCACTGGCCGAGGTAATTCCTTATGATATCGGTTTCAGAAGAATAGAGATTATAGATAAAGTAGTCTATTTGAATGGAAAACGTCTTGTTATCACGGGAGTAAACCGTCATGAGTGGAATGCAAGAACAGGAAGATGCATTGGTATAGAAGACATGAAGGCAGATATATCATGTATGTTAAGAAACAATATTAATTCTGTGCGTACCTGTCACTATCCTGACCAGATACCATGGTACTATATGTGCGACGATGCAGGTATTTATGTGATGGCAGAAACAAATCTGGAGAGCCATGGCTCATTCCAAAAACTAGGGGCAATCGAACCGTCATGCAATGTACCGGGATCTATTCCACAGTGGAGAGATGCAGTGCTTGAGCGTGCAAAAAACAATTTCGAAACTTTTAAAAACCATACATCTATCCTTTTCTGGTCATTAGGAAATGAATCCTATGCAGGAGACGACATTGAGGCAATGAACGTTTATTTTGCCGAAAAGAAGGATGGAAGATTAGTTCATTATGAAAGCTCTTATTATAATAGGGCATATGAGGATACTATTTCTGATTTTGAGACCAGAATGTATGCAAAACCGGAGGATGTAGAGGAATACTTGAATAACAGTCCGAAAAAACCGTATATTTTATGCGAATTCATGCATGATATGGGAAATTCAATGGGTGGACTTGGCTCTTATATGAAGCTGATTGACAAATACGATATGTATCATGGCGGATTTATATGGGATTTTATTGACCAGGCAATTATGGTAAAAGATTCCGTTACAGGAAAAGATGTTTTACGCTATGGCGGAGATTTTGATGATAAACCGGCAGACTATGAATTCTCAGCAAATGGAATTGTATTTGCTGACAGGAAAGAAAAACCGGCAATGCAGGAAGTGAGGTATTACTATGGCTTATACAGATAAATTAAGAGTGGTCTATGGTGACTATACATTAGGTGTACATGGTGAAGGCTTTGATTATATTTTCTCTTATGCACAGGGTGGACTGGAATCTATCGTTAAAAATGGATATGAGTGGCTGTATCGCTGCCCAAAGCCTACTTTCTGGAGAGCGTTGACAGATAATGACAGGGGAAGCAAGTTCCATATTAAAAGCGGAAGCTGGCTTTCGGCAGATATGTTTATTGACTGTAAGGGAATACAGGTGATCATGGATGGCAAGGAGCAAAAACCATATGCACCTGATAATAACAGCTATGGCGGTGATGTTTATGCTGATGAAATTATTGTAAAATATACATACGAGACCATAACAACTCCGGCGACAACTGTTCTTGTGAGCTATAGCGTTGATGCGTCCGGAAAGATTCGCGTGGATGTACATTATAATGGAGTACAGGGGCTCCCTGAATTTCCTGTATTTGGAATGAGATTTATTATGCCAACATTGGCTGACAAATATTTATATAAGGGACTCTCAGGGGAAACATATCCTGACAGAAAAGCAGGTGCACAAGAAGGCGTCTATGAGATCGGTGATCTGAGTCTTACACAATATCTTGTTCCGCAGGAATGTGGTATGAGAATGGATACAGAGTGGCTTGAAATTACAAGACATACGGCTCTTGATAACAGCAGGAAAGATAGCTCATCACAGACACTGCGCATTGAAAAGAATGATGAAAAATTTGCATTTTCTTGTCTGCCTTATACCGCATCTGAGATTGAAAACGCTCTTCACCATGAAGAACTGCCACCGGCAAGAAGAACTGTTTTATGCATATATGGCGCAGTAAGAGGTGTTGGAGGCATCGACAGCTGGGGAACTGATGTGGAAGAGGATTATCGTATCAGTGCGGAAACTGATAAGGATTATTCTTTTACAATCTGTTAGTCATTAATTAAAAAGATAAGTATAGTGAAAAAATTGGCATTATAATATTGCTTTTGTCTTTTTATTATGTATTTCTGGCTCTGTATTCAGAAGGAGAACAGCCTTTTTGTTTATGGAATAATCGACTGAAGTATAGTGGATTATTGTATCCGACAATGCCTGCAATCTCGTTTATAGAGTAGGATGTCGTTTCAAGCAGCACCTGTGCGTTTGTCATCCTTAGTGCTGTGAGAAATTGTACTGGTGTATTACCGGTATATTTCCGAAAGCTCCTGATAAACCAGCTTATGCTCATACCAATTGATGAAGCATATTCCTCCACGTTAATAGAGCGGTTGTAGTTTGTATTGAAATATGTAATTGCTGTATCCATCTGGCTGTCAAGGAATTCATTTCTGATTACATGCTCAGTTGTTATTTTACGGTTAAATATAATCAAAAGGTGTCGTAGCAAAAGCATGAGCATTTCCTCATAATTGTCCTGACATCTTTGAAGCTCTGTAATAATCCTTTTGAAAACCTGTTCATATTCAAGAGATGTTCCAACATTAAAGACTCTTTTATTGTCTGTAAATCCGTATTTTCTTAAAGTGTTTTTTACGTCGCTTCCGGTAAAGTGAAGCCAATATATCTGAGTCTTATCCTTACCATAAAATTCATATTTTTGAAGCTCTTTTGGGCGAAATAACACTATATGTCCTGCTGGAATGATTGTCTCATTTTCAGGATTGTCAAAGTGGAAATGAACAAGACCGGATGATATGTATATAATCTGGTAATCCAGTCTTCCTCTGGGCCTGTATGTAGGCATCTTAGGATGCTGTGACAGGCGATAGGTTCCGCAGCTTCCTACAATCAGAGGGCGGCTTTTATCTTTAAAATCTTTATGTGAATGATTCAAATATCCCGTGTTAATATACATTATACACCTCCGCCTGTATTGTAGCATTTTATGCATGTTTTGTCTATTTATATTTATGGACAAAATGTTTAGAGCATGATATTGTGTATTGATTACGTTTCAAATGGAATTGAGTCAAATAGCTGTGAAACTGTAGTGTTTGAAAAGTATCATTTTGTGCATATTACAGCCTATTATGTTTATAGACAAAATTTGCACAAATATATAAAATTAGTATAGCTGTTAAAGATAAAACAAAGTAATTAATTGGAGGTTTTTCATGGAAGAAAAGACGTACTTAAAGTGGTACAACAAAATTGGTTATGGTTCCGGTGATATTGCAGGAAATGTAGTATATGCATTCCTGACATCCTTTGTTATGGTATATCTTACAGATACTATAGGACTTGCATCAGGAATCGTTGGAACATTAATCGCAGCATCTAAATTATTTGATGGTTTTACAGATGTTTTCTTTGGGTCACTTATTGATAAAACACATACAAAGCTTGGAAAAGCAAGGCCATGGATGATTTATGGCTATATAGGTTGTGCTTTGACACTTGTAGCAGTTTTTGCAATTCCTACAAGCTGGGGCAGGACTGCTCAGTATGCATGGTTCTTTATAGCATATACATTATTGAATGGTGTATTTTACACAGCAAATAATATTGCATATTCTGCACTTACTTCGCTGGTAACAAAGAACAGCAAAGAGCGTGTACAGATGGGCTCTTACCGTTTTATTTTTGCCTTTTCAACCAGTCTTATAATTCAGTCTATAACAGTTGCATTTGTTGATGTATGCGGTGGAGGTGCTGCTGCATGGAGATTTGTAGCTATTATTTATGCTTTGATAGGCCTTGTAGTAAATACAATTTCAGGATTGTCGGTTAAGGAGCTTCCGGAAGAGGAGCTTAACTCCGGAATAGAGAACGATGAAGAAAAGAAGTATGGTCTTGTTCAGGCATTTAAGCTGCTCGTTAAGAATAAGTACTATATGATGATTTGTGGAACTTATATTTTGCAGCAGTTATACAGTGCTATGATTGGTGCAGGTATTTATTATTGTACATGGGTTCTTAAGAATAAAAATCTGTTTGGTGTATTTGCGTGGGCTGTAAATATTCCTCTTATAATAGCACTTATTTTCACACCAACTCTTGTTGGAAAGTGGAAGGGAATGTATAAGCTTAATAAACGTGGATATATTCTGGCTACGATAGCAAGAGCACTTGTGATTGTAGCAGGATACATGGGAAGCGTTCCACTGATGATGCTGTTTACTGCAGTTGCAGCATTAGGACAGGGACCTTGGCAGGGAGACATGAATGCAGTAATTGCCGAGTGCTCTGAGTATACTTACCTGACTCAGGGAAAGAGAGTAGATGGAACTATGTATTCATGCACATCACTTGGAATCAAAATTGGTGGTGGAATTGGAACAGCTATTGTAGGATGGCTGCTTGAAATCAGTGGTTATGTAGGTACAAATGCGACTCAGCCGGCATCTGCAATTACTATGCTTCAGGTAATGTATTTATGGTTACCATTTGTATTTGAGATTCTTATTACAATTCTTCTTTCAAAGATGAATGTAGAAGCTGCAAATGAAAAGCTTAGAAGAGAAAAAGGAATTGAATAATTATCGTATAATATAGGAGAGATGATCTGAGTGCATTTAACGTATGAAAATACAAATGAAGAGATTATTGCAGTAAAGCGGAAGCCACGGCACCAGCCACCACATCTGCATAATGCAATGGAAATTGTATGCGTTACGAAAGGAACATTAGAGCTTGGTGTAGGACAGGAGCTGTATCACATGGAAACAGGTGATATAGGAGTGGTATTTCCTGATGTTATACATCATTATCAGGTGTTTTCATCAGAAGTCAATGAGGCGGTTTTTATTAATGCTCCACAAATGATTTTTGGTAGATTTGAAAATGTACTGCGGAATAATGCTCCACAATATCCTGTTGTAAAAAGTGATGTTATTCCGGATGAAGTGTACAGAGCAGTGGAATCCATAATAGATACCTGGCAGAATGATATATGGATTGTTCAAGCTTATTTGCAGATTATACTTGCAAGATGTATTCCGATGATGAAATTGGTGGAAAAGAGCAAAATTGGCAGTGATGATATAATATACCGTACCGTATCATATATTTCTGCCAATTTTAATAAGAGTATATCGCTTGATGGAATGGCACATGCCCTTGGCGTAAGCAAATTTTCATTATCCAGATTGTTTTCAAAGACATTTCACAGCAGTTTTAATCAATATGTGAATGAGGCGCGTCTGGGGTATGCCTGTCAGAGAATTGAAACTACAGATGATACCCTGACAGAAATCTCGATGGACAGTGGTTTTGGAAGTCTTAGAACCTTTAATCGTGTTTTTAAAGAAAAATATAGATTGACACCAAGCGAGTATAGAAATAAATTACAAATTTGACTAAAAAGCTCTCTGTGCAATGCACAGGAGCTTTTTTATATGTAGACCACTATTTATTTGTGCTGTCTGCATCAATTACAGACTGAATCTGCTTCATAAGGGCATCATAGTTGTCCTGGTTATCGATTCCGCCGAGCATTGGTTCGCCTACAATATTGCCATTTCTGTCAACAAGTATAGTTGTTGGAAAGGCCATGATTTCTGAGGCATATTTACCGGCAGCACTAGAGGAGTCAATTGACAGATTACGATATTTGACACCCTGGCTTTCAAGAACAGAGGCAGCCTCTTTGATAGCTGTTTTATTGCCATCGAAGGTCTCAGTGTTGATGCCAACAACTTCTCCGCCCATTGATTTGATAGCATCATTTAATTCGTTAAGCTTGGATAATTCAGCGACACATGGTTTGCAGCCGGTAAACCAGAAATTGACGACTGTTACTGCATTACCGGAAAACAGGCTGTCATCAACCTTATTGCCATCAAAATCCTCACCGGAAAAATCACTGAATACAGATGAGGCTTTAGAGCTGTCCTTCTTGTTATCGTCTGATGATTTATTTTTGTTTTCAAGCTCTGCTATCTGTTCCTCGATTTTTCGTATGGTTTCAATATCCTCATTAAGTGTTTTAAGCTCATCGTCTGTGAATGAATCCTTGTTTGATTCTACGGTACCGGCAAGATAATCAGCATAATTTCCGTTTGGATCGGCGTCACTTTTGTTCATCATGCCAAATGCCTTGTTCCACGCATCAGCGTGATCTGCAAAAAGCTGATTTTCCTGCTGATATAAATCATCAAGCTTGGAATCTGATTTGCCGGATGCTTCTGAGCCGGCTTCAGTCTGAGTGTTCTTAGAATCTGTTGTGGAAGCTTGCTTTACGCCACATGCTGTAAGTGATAATGCTATGCAGAGTGTAAAAATAGAAATAAATGATAATTTGTTTTTCATGAGTAATTTCTCCTTTAAAATAATAGTAAAATGTTTAATAGCTATCTGTTGTCATTTTTTTGACATGATTTTCCCATAAACCGGTAGCAGATGGCGTCCTTCGGACAGGCCTTTATGCAGGCACCGCAGCGTATGCACTCGGGGTGATCCGGTGTCTTACACACATCCACATCCATCTTACAGGCCTTTGAGCATTGACCGCATCCGACACATTTGCTGCTATCAACGGTGATTTTGAGCAGGCTGACCTTATTAAATAACGAGTAGATTGCTCCAAGCGGACAAATCCATTTACAGAAGGGCCTGTAAAATAGGATACTTAGTACAATCACTGCAATTAAAATCATACACTTGAAAGAAAAAAGCTTTCCCAGCGCAGAACGGATAGCAGCGTTTCCAATAGATAACGGTATAGCACCCTCTAAAACACCCTGAGGACAGATATATTTGCAGAAGAACGGGTCTCCCATTCCTATAGAGTTCGTTACAAGCATCGGAAGAAGTATAACGAAAACAATAAGAATTACATATTTTAGGTACCTAAGAGGCTTTAATTTGGCTGTGGATAATTTCTTTCCGGGTATTTTGTGAAGTAAATCCTGAAACCATCCAAATGGGCACAAAAAACCACATATAAATCTGCCGAGAGTTACACCGAGTAAAATAAAAAATCCGGTTATGTAGTATGAAAACTTAAATCTTGATGATCCGACGACTGCCTGAAATGCCCCTATTGGACAGGCTCCTGTCGCGGCAGGGCAGGAGTAGCAGTTTAATCCGGGTACGCATACTGTTTTTGCATTGCCCTGATATATTTTACCCTTAAATAAATTCGGAATATGAATATTGGTCAGCAGCGTTGCTGCGGCCTGTATCCATCCACGTATTTTTGCCAGCTTTTTTGATAGTAATTTCTTTTTCTTATCCAATTCCGACACACTCCAGACATAGTTTTATTGCTTTACCAAGCACGGTAGCTGCCTCACCTCTGACTGCACCATAGCTTACCATGGATACACCAAGGATAAGCAGAATGATTTGACATGTTTTTTGGTATTTCAACATAATGTTGCTCCTTTTTTGTTGTATTGTTGACCAGCTGACTTTGGTATTATACAATATAGGTTGTAAAATTATTGTTAAGAAGCAGGAGAACATTTTGAGATTATTAATTGTTGAGGATGAGAAACAAATATGTGATATGGTTGCAAAGAGTCTGTATGCTGCCGGTTATGAGGTGGATACCTGTTATGATGGGAAAGAGGCTCTTGAATGTATACTGTCGGAGAATTATGATCTGATAGTTTTGGATTTGAATCTGCCGGGGATGGATGGCATGGAGCTTCTTAAGGAGCTTAGAAAATACAATGATGAAACTAAGGTTTTGATATTATCTGCAAGAGGTCAGATTGCTGATAAGGTAGAGGGACTGGATGCAGGAGCAAATGATTACATGGAAAAACCATTCCATCTGCAGGAGCTTGAGGCACGTATCAGAAGTTTGACAAGAAGGAAATTTGTACAGAATGATATATGTCTTAAATGCGGAGAAATAAAGTTTGATACGATTAAGCGTGAGGCATATGCAAAGGGAGAGCCGGTCCCACTGACAAGAAAAGAGAATGGTATTTTGGAATATTTACTTATCAATATAGGCAGACCGGTGAGTCAGGAGGAGCTGATAGAGCATGTGTGGGATGCCACGGCAGACAGCTTTAGCGGAGCAATCAGGGTACATATGTCTTCACTTAGAAAAAAGCTTAAGGCGAAGCTGGGATATGATCCCATTCAGAACAAGGTAGGTGAAGGCTATAAAATACGGGAGGAGTCTGACAGATGAAAAGAATGTCGCTACAGTGGAGACTTACGTGCATTACTACATTGTGTATTGCTATTATATGTGGCTGCCTGACTATGTTTGTCTATAAAAATGGTGTGCATTACATCGATTCTCTGCAGGATGCGGTAGAATCACAGGGGGATGAAAAAGGAAACAAATCAGATGAAATATATATCAGCATACCGGACGATAAGTGGGATGAGTTTGCGGATGAATTTTCGGTTCAGGTGTACAATAATAAGGCCGACTATAAAAGAAACAGTCTGATAATCACGGTTTTGCTGGCGCTTTTGGGAGGTGTCGCCACTTATTTTATAAGCGGGCATGCACTCAGACCAATCAGGGAGTTTTCAGATAAAATTGAAGAGGTACAGGCTCAGAATCTGTCTGATTCAAGAATAGAGGAAAACAATGTTAAGGAACTGAACCAGCTGGGTATTTCTTATAATAAGATGCTTGAGCGTCTGTCGGAAGCATTTGAGATACAGAGACAGTTTACTGCAAATGCAGCACATGAGCTGCGAACTCCATTAGCGCTAATGCAGGTACAGCTTGATTTATATAATTCGGCCTCTCACCCGGGAAATGATGCAGACACTTTGCAGACCATAAAAATGGTTACGGAACAAAATGATAAATTAAACAGGATGGTAAAGACTCTTCTTGACATGAGTGAGCTTCAGACGGTGGGAAGAGATGATAAAATTATATTGGATGCTATTGTTGAAGAGGTTTTGGCAGACCTTGAGCCTCTTGCCGTGGAAAAGAATATAAAGCTGATTGGAAAATGTGAGGATGCCACTATGATAGGCAGTGATATCCTTATTTACAGGCTTGTATACAATCTGGTTGAGAATGCCATCAAATATAATCATCCGCTCGGACAGGTTACAGTAACCGCATATCAGAGAAACAAGCATGTTTATCTGTCTGTAGAAGATACGGGAAGCGGAATACCAAAGGAGCTTAGGGAGAGAGTGTTCGAGCCATTCTTCCGTGTGGATAAATCCAGAAGCCGGGAGCTGGGTGGCGTAGGACTCGGACTTGCTCTTGTCCGTGAAATCGTTAGAGTACATGATGGCAGTATTTGTATTAAATCAGGCAAGACCGGGGGAACGATTTTCGAGGTGACTTTTGCGCAGCATTCAATGTAGCGTTTCATTTTACACATTTGTCAACGCTATTAAAACAGATTTCTTGTATCCCGCAATATATGAAACAGCCGCTTGACAGTCCGGCTTTCTGACTTGAGAAATAGATTTTTAACGGCAAAAATATAATAATTTAGATTAAAATATACTGATGTTTTTGCCGATAATGTGGTATACTATATAATAGATTAACAAGGTTATTTAATATAATTTATGGCGGAGGATAATAGATGCGATATCTTTCAGTTGCTGAAATAGCAAAAAAATGGAATATGTCAGAGCGCAGTGTTAGAAATTACTGTGCTAATGGGCGTGTGAACGGTGCATTTCTTACTGGTAAGACATGGAACCTTCCGGAAAATGCAGAGAAACCAGAGCGCACTAACAAAAGAAAAGAAGAACCGATTACGCTGTTGGATATTCTGAAAGAGCAAAAGGCAAGTAAATATTCCGGTGGAATATACCATAAGACACAGATTGATTTGACATACAACTCCAACCATATGGAAGGAAGCCGTCTGACACATGATCAAACCAGATATATCTTTGAAACCAATACTATTGGCGTAGAAAAAGAAGTGCTGAATGTGGATGATGTGATTGAAACGGCAAATCACTTTCGTTGTATCGACATGATTATTGATCATGCAAAAGCAGCTTTGACGGAGAAATTCATCAAAGAACTTCACTTGATTTTGAAGAATGGCACCAGCGATTCCAGAAAAGATTGGTTTGCTGTTGGTGATTATAAGAAACTTCCGAATGAAGTCGGTGGCATGGATACAGCCCTTCCGGAAGAAGTTGCCGATAAAATGAAGGCATTGCTGGCGGAATACAATGCCAAAGAAGAAAAGAATTTTGAGGATATTCTGGACTTTCATGTGAAGTTTGAACGGATTCATCCGTTCCAGGACGGAAACGGTCGTGTGGGCAGATTGACTATGTTTAAAGAGTGTCTAAAATACAATATTGTTCCGTTTATCATTGAGGATAATTTGAAAATGTTTTATTATCGTGGATTGAAGGAATGGGACAACGAAAAAGGATATCTGACAGATACCTGCCTGACCGCGCAGGACAAGTATAAGGCGTATTTGGATTATTTTAGGATTAAGTATTAATAAATGCTTTTTCTTTTCCAGATTGATAAGCTGCTGTCGATTTTATCGGAAGTAATAAGGAAACAAGAAAAATGAAATAGAGAGGAATAGCAGAATGATGACAGTAAAAGAATGTTATGAGAGTATGGAAGCCGATTTCGAAGGAGTAATAGGAAGAATGGGCAGTGAAGAAATGGTTAAAAGATTTGCCCTAAAATTTCTGGATGATCCCAGTTATTCAAATCTGGAAAAGGCTATACAGGAGTAGAACGCGGAAGAAGCTTTTCGCGCAGCGCATACACTAAAGGGACTTTGTCTGAATCTGGGCTTTGACAGACTGTATAAAGTCAGCGAGGAGCTGACAGAGAAGCTACGTGGAAGAGAACTCGATGGATACGAGGCATTATATGGGAATGTACAAAAGGAGTATAAAAATACCATAGATGCCATTCAAAGAATGAAAGAGTAGCTTGTATCGGTAGCGGATGTTTATGATGTTAAAAAATGGACGTATAAGAAGACTAACTATTAAAAGTCAAGCCTTAAAATGATATTTTTTGAATAAAGTACAGA
>OHIJ01000196.1_pt1 | contig 21625 bp, 18 predicted proteins | sample 1568331 | NCBI WGS metagenome assembly OHIJ01 (sample SAMEA3879501, study PRJEB24766) | human gut metagenome | biome: human-associated habitat; feature: feces | place: USA | collected 1985/1987
ATAATAAACTAAAGAAATCCCTTAAATATTTCCAAAAAAATATAAATTTTTATTAACAAATCTAAATATATATCATTTTACAATAGGGAACTCCAATTTTACCCAAAACATCCCATGCTCTCTTGAATAGCTCATACTTCCATTCATCCGAAGCATCATCATATCCACGCTTTTAAGTCCTATTCCTGTACTTTCGAGCAATGTCTTATCATCGCATATTCCATTACCGATTTTGACTTCAAAAATATGTTTATCAAAAAAGGTTTCCATTATTACTAACTTATCCTTATTTGCATACTTACATACATTATCTGTAAGATTTGCAAATACTCTTGATACAAGTCCCATATTAACAGCAATTTTTACCTTTTCCCATATTATCTTGTCAATGTCAATACTATATCCTCTTTCATGTAGAACTGCATACATTTCAGACAGATAATCTCCTACCGCATACTCAGCTTCTATAGGCTTATCCAATTCTATATTTTTTTCTGAACTTGCCAATGAAAAATCTAACAGTGTATCCATCTGTGTCTTTATATCCATTACCTTATCTGTTATTATATCCAGATATTTCTGATTTTCCTCATCCGATTGATTCTCAAGTTTCATTATATCAATATATGTCATTAGTCCGGTTAGGGGAGTACGCAGATCATGTGCCATGTTGCGCATTAGTTCATCCTTTTCCTGTCGCGTTTTTTTCTCCTGTGACTGTGTTTCTTCAAGCTCTATTTGATAACCCGCTATAATTTTTCTAATCCGTAAATACACTAGTGCAATTCCCACAAAAACAGAAAATCCCGCATCCAGTATCATTAAAACTATATAATATTTTTCTGTAAATCCTGCATATATAAATACATATGCCTGTTAATCTGTAATCATACCAGTCTTTCGCCTCAGATATAAATGTATCTACATTTACTTTACTATAAATAACTTTACCATCTTTATGTATACTATAAAACGATATATCATTTTCAATCATCCACTTATCATAATCCGATATATCAGATGTACTTATATTATTTTCAGATACATAATTCTGAAATTTTTCAATATATGGTATTTCTCTATTATATAAATAATTTGTTGCGGTAAAATAATAATCTAAAATTCCCGTTCCAAAATAATATATAATTCCAAACAGAATACATGCACTAACAATTGCTATTACAAATGATGATAACAATTTTTTCTTTACTTTTCTTAAATCATCTTTCAAACCTGTATCCTCTTCCCCATTCTGTCTGTATGCATGCCTCTCCACATATTTCCAGAAGTTTATTTCTAAGATTTTTAACATGTACCATAACCGTATTCTTAGAATTGTAAGTAAAAATCTCTCCCCAAACATTTTCATATATTAACTCAGTAGTATATATCTGATCTGGTCGTTGCATTAGCAATTTTAATATCTCATATTCTTTTCCGGTTAGTTTTATTTCGATTCCATTATATTCAGCTCTATTTCGATTTATATACACCTTAATTCCATTTGCTTCTATATAAGCATCTTTTCCTATATTGCTTGTACCGCTTTTATCATATACTTGATATCTTCTTATTAAAGCCTTTACCTTTGACATAAGTTCCATATTAGAAAATGGTTTAGTCATATAGTCATCACCACCGACTTCCAGCCCTTCCAATTTATCTACTTCTTCTGATTTAGCTGATAAAAACAATATTGGAACACTATATTTTTCCCTTATCTTTCTACAGGTTTCAATGCCATCTAGCTGTGGCATCATTACATCCATTATTACTAAACTAAATGAGTAGTCTATTTTTTCCAATGCCTTCAACCCATTTTGCGCTACCTCTACATAATAATGCTGTATCTCAAGTAATTTCTTTATTCCGCTGTATACAGTTTCATCATCCTCTACAACTAAAATTTTATTCATAAAATATCCTCTATTTCTTCTTTAAATAAGATTTATTTAGATACCCATATTTTGTACCATACTTTATTTTTATCCAGTTTCCGCTCTCACCAATTTTCTTATATAGTTCACCTTTATAAGCATACTGTAAGACAGAATACGTGCTTCCCGCTCCACTTCTAATAGCTGTCCTAGTGACTGTTACCTCATAATAAGTTAACTTTCCCAAAGCCCGCTCAGCTATTTCTTCTGTCATTTGTGAGCCATCAAGAACCAAGTTATTTTCCGCAGCCTGTACCGATGTTGCATCGCCAAACACACTTGTAGTTCCAATTAACATTGTCATTGCTAAAGTTATCATTTGTTTTTTCATAAACATTTCCTCCGCATAAATTATTATTCTATTATATTGTATCACATAGAAACGATTAAATTTCTGAAGAATTCTAAAGATTTATGAAATTTAAATAAGACCTTTAGACATTAGTATATTAATCAAATAATATTTTGTACATCTAAAGATCTTATTTTGCAATTCATATTTTTACTTTCAGTTATTATACATATTTTATCATATCTAAAAATTATAGCACATAAATTTTCCTAATTACTCCTTAATGTGCGCAACCCCTTATTAGCATAAATGCAGCTTCCAATCATAGTTATTAAAATAATGCTAATTTCCAAAAACCCGATTCTATACACAAATTGCCAGATATTCATTTCAAAGTTCCATATATCAAGTGAAAAGCTTTTTTGAAAATTTGAAATCTCACAAAATTCAACAAAATATTTAAAAATATTGACAGAAAATCTATTAAGCAGTCCCAATGTCAATATTCCTGCGCCCACAATTGCCGGAACAGTTATCATCAAAATCTCATATAACAGAATTTGAATTGTCCTAGATTTCTTCTGTCCAAGTGTATTGTATATTGCAATCATTTTTGAGTGTCCTTTAAGCCATAAAACGGTCAGTAACGACATAACCACAACACATACAATATACATAACACTCAATGTCACACTTGTCATACTTTTTAACATTGATATTACATCTGTCATTTGCAGTTCCTCATTCAAAACCTGATTGACAACTGCCGAATTCGGAACATTTTGAAACATTTTACTCATATCATCATATAAAAGTGATGTGCTTTTATAGTCTGAGCTGAAAAAATTTATCCCATAACAGCTTGCTTCATTGTTTAATTCTACATATGAATTATAATCAGTGAATACTATACTGTTAGCTACTTCTTTATAGTAGCCATCGCTCACCTGTGTCTTTGGAGTATTTATTGCAGTATAAATCCCAATTACCTTAATACTGATTGTATTATTTTCATACTGTATAGATACATTACTGCCAATTGACAGGTTATTTTCAGAGGCAAGCTTATCTGATATCATTGCCCCTTTATCACCTGACATCGGATATTTTCCTTTTGAAATCTTAAAGATACCACTACTGAAATATTCATTGTAAGAAGTATTTATGTTTCCACTGACATATATTTTATTTTTCTCAAAATCACTTTGTTTTTCTGTATATGGTACATTTTCAAAATCTGCCGCTTCACATATAATATCACTTGTAAATGCATTATTATATCCTACAACATTTTTATTATTATCTGCATATTCTAAAATATCTTTCCAATCATCTAAAGTAGAAAAATCGTCTGATTCAACAAGAACACAACACCCTGCCATATCTGCAAAAGATTTGTAAAAGCTCTCTATTGCCGAATCTAAAAATGTTGCAATTCCGCAAAACAGTGTCAGTACAAATATGCAAATAGCAATTAGTATATTCCGCCCCGGTCTCCCTAATAATTCTTTGCATGCCTGCCACCATTTATTCCTCATCGTCATCTCCCATATCATAGCAAATATCACATTTTTTCTTTACATAATCCGAGTGGGTTACTACTATAACACATCTGTCCTGTTCATGAGCTATCTGCTGTAACAATTCGACAATTTTTCTTCGATTTTCTTTATCCAGATTACCTGTAGGCTCATCTGCCAGAATATATTTTGCATCTGTTATCAACGCCCTCGCTATTGCAACTCTTTGCTGCTGTCCACCTGACAATTCCGTAACCTTTCTGGTTATCTGACTATCATCAAGTCCAACCATCACTAGGCTGTCTCTACACATTTTTATCAATTCTTTTTTGGGTACATCAGGTAAGCTTATCTGGGCTGCAACCATTACATTTTCAAGAGAAGTCATATAATCAAATAACTGATAATCCTGAAAAACCAATGATATACTATTTTGGCGCAGTTTTCTTCCACCAATGTCTTGTATATTTTCTCCATCCAGCAAAATTTCCCCTTCATCCGGTTTTTCTAAACCGGCAAGTAACGATAAGCACGTTGTCTTTCCTGAACCTGACGGACCAAATATTCCATACATTTCTCCTATTTCAAATCTGTATGTAACTTTATCCAGTACATGCACAATTTCCTTCTTTGATTTATATGCATACGATACATTAATCATTTCCAACATATTTACCACTATCCCTTCGAATTTAACAGTTTCTTTGCATTTTCTTCAACAGTTGTTACAACAGGCAGTACCATAAATGCAATCCAATTAACCAACGAAATTATTAATAGAATTATAATGTTTTTCAGAGTAAAAAAAGCACTCATTTCTATACGTACCTCAAAGCCTTGAAATATTCCTGGTATATCATATCCACCTATAGCTCTGTCTGTACTATTAATTATGACATTCTTACCTATACCACTTATAATGCTACATATTAAATCGCCAAGCACACAGTATAATAGCGCACCCAAAAGTAATCCACTAATTGCATATATCATTCCTATAAATGCAAATCTACCTATACACCATTTTCTTGACCTTCCGAGTACCATAAAAAGTCCTGTATCTTTTTGGTATTGGATAGTATAAAACGAGAAAACGATTAACAAAATAATTTCACCCATTATAATTATCATCCAGCAAATTATTTTTGATGTTTTTCCCATCAATCCTACGACTTTACATTCTGAATCGAGATAATTAGAAGTATTATCATATATCTCCACATTATCTCCATACATTTTCTTTAATTGTTTTTTTACTGCATCTATATGCTCTATCTTATCAATATACACTTCGCTTCCCGTTGACGCTGTGTACTCTAACCCTAGTAACTCTACAATATAATCATAATCTACATATATAGAATTATATGGACTATGTATGTATACCGAGGTTCCCTCTTCATTTGAATCATATATTTCGAAATCACTGTCCACTTTATAAATTCCGCATATTTGTAAAGACGTTGCCTCCGATTGGTCTCCTATAGTATATTTAACTTCATCCCCTACCTTAAGGTTATTTTTTTTCGCATATCGCTGTTCTACAATAATTCCTTTATTTTCATATGTTGGAAATTCCCCTTCAATAAGAGATACATTTTTTTCCCATGAAAACAGGCTATATTGCTGCACATCCATATTTGCAACAATCACCATTTTGTCAGCCCGATTGCGCACATCTTTATTCTCCGGATCTATTCCTTTATGTTCCTTTACATTCTCTGTATCCACCGGATCTGCAATCAGCTCTCTCCACGCCCCCAGTCCTGTTACATATTTCACTTTTCTGATTTCATCATAATCACTCTTGGTAAATCCTCCATTATCATCCTCAATTACTAATGCAGCCCCATTATATAAATATGCATCTCTCTCAGATTTTTCTGAGGCATTGTTTAATAGCAGACCAATAATTTCACCCAGGATTATTGTCGCGATGATTAGTATAATAATCAAAGATTTTATTTTATTTCTTTTTATATATATAAGAGCTGTTTCTATCATATCCCATCTCCTCAATACTACCAATCGAAGGAAATGATATGTAATAAAATATCATTTCCTTCGTCTTTTATTTTCCTCTATTATTGCATTTTGGCATATCCAGAATTAATCCTTAATTGTACAGTATCATTATAGTTTTCAACATACGGCTGATAACTTGCAGTAGCTCCACTTAGAGCTTTTTTCTTTGTAACGGAAGTTCCACTAAGCACTCCTGAATAATATGAATAATTTGTTTTTGTCGAATATTTCATAAAACCAATTCCAATATTATTTCCTCTTGTTGATACTGTAACAGAAATGGTTTGATTCTGTCCATTTGTTAATGTATATCCTGTTTGACCTTTCGGAAACCATCTTCGTGCACATCCAGCATCTACAGTCCTTGATCCAAAATTAATATCTGTTGCTGCATTTACAACTCTTGATGTAGAAATAACTCCGCCACTAATTACTACAGCCATTGCTAGTACTAAAATAAATCTGAATTTTTTCATAGGCTTCTCCTTTGCTCTTAAAACTATGAATATTAGTTACTAAAGTCATAGACGTCTATAGTTTTACAATACTATATACACATAAAGAATTATCTTAAAAATTATTTAAAAATTATAAATAATTCTAAAGAAATCTAAAGAAGCCTATGCTCTCAATTATTTTACTATTGCCGTTTCAGATATCCTTTTAAGTTTTTGAATTTCAATATCGGCATCAGAGAAAAGATATTTACCATCCACATATACAAGATTCGCAATAGCATCATTATCCTGATATAAAGTAATGTAACCATCATCGTTCCAACTCCATGTTCCGGTTTCCACCTTATCAGTATGTTCTATTTCCATCTCATACTCGCCTTGTTTTTCATCGTTATCATGTATGATAGCTAATTTTTTTGTACTATCTACATTTTGATACTTTGAAAAATCAAAAGTTCCATAATAAAGTCCCACCGTCACATTATTTTTTTGCTGCATTATGCTATATGTAATCAGCACACTCATTGCGCAAATGCAAACAGCAAATACTACATAAGTAATAACTCGTTTTCTCATTATCTACCTTCTCCCTATTGTTTAATCAATGTTGGCTTTATCCTTACGGTTTCATAACTCTTACTATATACTGATGCTTTCCCCCAACTTGACCATTTTCCATTTTGCTTTGTTCTATACTGTATCAACATCACAGTTGGTTTGACTTGCTTATTTAGTGCCAATTTATAATAACCTTTTCCTGTAGCCTTAACAGCAGCTCCGAATGTTCCCGTTGTAATTTTTCCCAATGGTATTCCTAATGAAACAGAACCTATTCCATATGCAACTCCTACAGATAATGAATATGTAGATCCACCTGACTCACTATAGTATAACATATCTCCATTTTTTAGATAAGTACTTTTTGTTGATTGTCCTGAAACATAATGATTTCCAGTCCATTGTGTTGACTTAACTATTGTGATAAATCTATATTGCTTATTACCAGTGTTATCATAATTATATGCCCCTCTGTATGATGTAGTATCAGCCAAAACATTACTTTTTACATTTACCCACTATCCTTCATTATTTAAATACCCATATATCTGATCATATGTCACCAGCGATACATTTCCCATTTTTCCGGCTTCCTCAATACACCCTTGGGTAAATCCTTTTTTTGCGAATAAAAATAAATGGACATTCTCATATCTAAACAATCTGCTTCTCTTTTTCAGCTTTTCGAGCACTTTTACATCCACATTTTCATTTATCCACTTACATTCTCCAAACAATGCAGTGCTTTTATCCTGATCACCCATTATATCAATTTCTGTCTGTATTCTCTCTTGTGGATCTGTTCCCCACCATCGTCCAAGATTGCTAAATTCCACAGGTGATTCCCCATCAAGCAGCAATTTCCACATATACTGCATACATATTTCTTCAAATATCCTGCCCATATAATCTGACAGATTTGGAGCAATTCTTTTATACGCAAGTTCTGTTGCACCTCTGCTAATGATAGAATTATTATCAGGTATAAACCGATACCAGAATCTAAACATATTATCAGCTATTGCATATATTGATTTTCTGGACTCCTTTTCGCCATATGGAGTTTCTTTCCGTATTAAGCCAAGATTAATCAGATTTTTCATATACTGTGAGCATACACTTGTCGTTTCGCCTATCTTGGTTGCGATTTCCGACATACGGGAGCTGCCTGTTGCTACTGCTGTTATTATTGCATTATATACAGCAGGTTCACGGACTTCCTGCTTTAACAGATTTTCAGGTTCCTCAAATATTGCCGATGCTGGGTTGAGGAACACATTTTTTATATTATCCTCTACACTCATGCTGTCATTCATCTGTAAAAGATATTGTGGAGTACCACCAACAATACCATATATCAGAGCCATATCCTCTGCTGAAAATCCGTTGAAATATTTGCAGCTATCCTCAAAATCAAACGGAAGTATCTTCATCTGGGCAGTTCTTCTGCCATACAAAGGTGCCTTATACGCCAGCACATTATCTTCCATGTAAGACATAGATGAGCCACATAAAATAAGCATCATTTTAGAATTATCTTTATTTTTATCAATAAGCATCTGCAAGGTTGAAGCCATGCTTTTCGAAGCTTTTGCCACATATGGATACTCATCTATGACAAGCACCAGTCTTTCATTTTCACATAATTTAAATACATATTCTATTGCAGCCTGAAATGACACAAATGAAGTCCCCGGCATTATTCCTGAAGCATATTCCATGATTGCCTGACTAAAGTTCTCCAGATTCTGCTTTTCGTTGCTCTCTACTCCCATAAAATATATTGCTTTTTTATCCTGTATAAAATGGCTTATGAGAGCTGTCTTCCCCACTCTTCGTCTGCCGTAGATTACTGCGAATTCAAATTTATCCGAATTATATAATCCGTTTAAAGTTGCAAGCTCTTTTTCTCTTCCTATAAACATAGCTCTTCTCCCTCCATTTCTATACACAATATTTTATTACTTATATATGATTTAGTCAATCATAATTTAGTTAATCGTAGATAACCAAATCGTAAATGACTAAATATTCCTCTTTCATTTCGCGTACACAAAAAAGACGGCCGTCCCGGTCCCCACCGGTTCAGCCGTCTTTATAATAAATTTCAATGTTATACTTTTATATTTTACTCTTATTTATACTCTTTTACTAACTTTTATACTTGTTTGGATTTAGCATCTACTGCTGTGCAAGCACTGCCTGTACCTCTGCCTCTGTAGCGCATGCCATTACCTTGTCTGCCAATGCCTTGCATTCTGCCATGCAGCTGTCTGCGATGGTCTTTCTGGTCTTGAGCACACTTGTGGCACTCACTGAGAACTCATCAAGTCCGAATGCGAGTAACAGCGGAATGAGCTTTGGATCTGCTGCTGCCTCTCCACACATGCCTACCATGATTCCCTCTTTCTTACCGCACTCGATGATACGCTTGATTGCGCGAAGCACTGCCGGATTGAAAGCTGAATAAAGGTATGCTACCTTTGAGTTTCCACGGTCTACTGCCATTGTGTAGCCTGTCAGGTCGTTTGTTCCGATACTGAAGAAGGCTGCCTCTTTTGCAAGCACATCTGCCATCATGCAGGCTGCCGGTGTCTCCATCATGATACCGATTTCGAGGTTCTTGTTGTATGCAATGCCCTCTGCATCAAGCTCTTTCATGATGTCAGCTACCATTGCCTTTACACTGCGAAGCTCATCTACGCATGTCACAAGCGGAACCATTATCTTTATCCTGCCGAATGCACTGGCTCTAACAAGTGCACGAAGCTGTGTATTGTAGATGTCTGTTCTCTGGAGACAGAATCTGATAGCTCTGTAGCCTAGGAATGGGTTGTCCTCTTTCTCAAGACCCAGATATGGGATTTCCTTGTCACCTCCGATATCGAGTGTACGGATAATGACAGGCTTGCCCTTCATTGTCTCTGCTACTGATTTGTATGCCTCAAACTGCTCTTCCTCTGTAGGAATTGTGTCTCTGTCCATGAAAAGGAACTCTGTACGGAAAAGTCCTATTCCCTCTCCATCACACTCTACAGCTTTCTTTGCGTCCTCAGGCTTTCCGATATTGCATACAAGCTCTACCTTTGTGCCGTCTGCTGATACTGTCGGCACACCCGCAAATTTCTTTAAGAGCTCTTTCTCTTTTTTGTATTCCTCAAGCAGCCCAGCGAATTTCTGCTCTGTCTCAGCGTCAGGGTTTACGATTGCCTCTCCGCTTGTTCCGTTGAGTACCACTCTGTCACCATTTTTGACAGCTGTGCAGATTCCATCAATACTGAGAACTGCCGGGATTTCCATTGCTCTTGCAAGTATTGCTGAGTGGGAGGTTCTGCCGCCCACCTCTGTGAGTATTCCTGCGATATTCTCTGCCACGATACCTGCTGTCATGGATGGTGTCAGGTCATGTGCCACGAGCACTGTGCCTGCCGGAGCTGCTGAGATATCATAGTCCTCGATTCCAAGCAGAATCTTAAGGATTCTGGCTTTGATATCCCTGAAATCTGTTGCTCTCTGCTGCAAAAGCTCATCAGGTATCTGTGCAAATATCTCTGCTGTCTGCTCAAGCACCTGGTCGAGCGCCTTCTCTGCCGTGATTTTCTCACTTACTATGAGCGCTGTAATCTGCTCCTCTATGGTCGGATCCTGAAGCATCTGGATATGTCCGCGAAGGATATCCGCATCCTTTGCTCCGACTGTCTTTTCCATTCTGTCTGCCATGGCGTTTGTATCATTTACAAATTTCTCAATGGCTCCCTGGAGACGTGCGATTTCAGCGTCTGTATCTGTAATTTTCTTATTCTCAATCACTATCTCATGCTCTTCGATAATGACCACATTTCCGATTCCGATTCCTTCTGAGCCGGCGATTCCTTTGTACATATCACACCTCCGATTGACTTTGCTGGTTGATTAATCTCCGAAGTTGTCTGCCTCGAGCTCTTCCATCTTTGCAAGTGCTGCTTCCTCGTCAGCTCCCTCACACTCGAATGTAATCTCTGCATCCTTCTTGATGCATGCTGCGATGATGTTTACAAGGCTCTTTGCGTTGATTCTCTTGTCGCCGAATACGATTGTTACATCTGAATCAAACTTGCCTGCCTCTCTTGCGATAACTCCTGCAGGTCTCATGTGAAGTCCCTCTGCTGCTTTTACTACCATTGTCTTGCTTACCATAGTTTTGTCCTCCTGAATTTAAAATTATTGGTTTGTTTATTTCGCTCACACATATGATTAACTGTATCGCTCTCTGCTATTCATCAGCCTGTCATATGTCCGTTGCTTTCTATGGTTTTATTGTACTGTGCGGTATGAGTTTTTTCAATATTCCCCAAAATGCAAAATTGCACCATCTCTGGTGCAATTTTGTATTAATGTGATATTCAGTTCCACCCCAGCTCTTTCCGGATAGCTGCACAAAGCTCATGAGGTGAAGCAGCCTCCCTGAGCCTGTCAGTCGCTCCATTTTCATTCAGAAGCTTTGTGAAGTCATGGAAAAATGCCTTTGTCGTGTTGACACTGTCAAAGTTTATCGCGAGCAGAAATATCATGTCTGCCATTCTCTCGCCCCACTCTATCGGCTTGTCGAGGCGTATCACAAGTATCTGGCAGCGGTTTACATGCTCAGGCTTTCCGTGCGGTATGGCTATATTGCAGCCCACAGCGGTTGCCTCCACCTTCTCACGCTCCAGTACATCCCTCGCAAACTCGCTCTGCACTATTCCTTTGTTTATGAGAAGCTGGCACGCGCGCTTTAATACATCCTTGCGGTTTTTCGCCTTTTTCTCAAATATGATAAATTCCTCCGACAGCATCTGTGAAAACTCGCTGACCTCCGCGCTCTGTCCGGTCATGAGCTCAAAGCACTTGTTTCTGATATTTTTCTCATCCTGCGCACTGATTAGTGGAGAAACATACAGAAATCTCATATCCTTGTGGATATCTGCCTGTGTGTCTATGGTCGAGAGTATGAGGTCGCAGTCATACTCGTCAATATGCTCTATGCGGTCTGACGACAAAATGCTTACTATCCTTACATCCGGCACCCTGTTTTCTATTTTACCCGCTATTATACTGCCGGTCGCATAGCCTGCTGCACCGATTAACACTGCGCGCACTGTCATAGGATTTCTGTGCAGGGCTCCGCCCACCTGCAAGGCAATAAAAGCTATCTCATCCTCGCTCGGCATGGCGCCTGTGTACTTTTCGTAGTATCTCGATACTGTAAAGCATACCGTAAAGAGACTGGCATACGATTGTGTGATATCCGAAAGAAACGGATTGTCTATCTCTATGCCGAAATGAGTCCTCGCAATGGAGCCCGGTAAAAAGCTACGCATGCTCTCACGTAGAAGCTCATTTTCAATCAGATTGGCTGCGAGAAGATTTGACAGATACACTATCATCTCATCCTCTATGCTAAGTGCCTCCTCACAGGACATGACAACACGGTTTTGTCCCTCGGCACAGGAAAAAAGCATTGCCAGATACATGATTTCAGGCTGTGAGAGGCTGATGCCGTGATGTCTGTCCAGAAAGCCTGCTGCCTCCTTTGCCATGTTCTCATGCTCTGTCATTACGAATCCATTTTTCTGTACCTGCTGCTCTGTTTCGGTGCCCGCATCCCCATCATTTGCATCATCACACATTCGGTTTGACAAATCTAACTCATCCGGCTTCAGCTCTTTCTCCACATCCACCCTGAAAAGTGCAATGGCTATATACTCTGCCAGCATCTGAAATGTGTAATCCGTAAAGATGATATCAAAGCGTCTCTCCACATGATGTATCATGTCAACTGCCATCGACAGATTTACGCTTCTGAAATTATTGGCTATCACCTCGGCCGCGCGTCTTGAAAGCCTGTGGTCATCGGTCTTGATAACCTGCTTATCACTGATTGGATACCTGCAGAAATGCCTCATGGCTTTTCTGATATCAAGCTCACTGCCTGTCGCATATATTCCGTAACCCGCCGTTCTGTGCACCTTAATGCCAAAGAGCAGAAGCTCTGCGTCAAGCTCATTTATATCATCCATGATGACATTTTTGCTGACGTTTAACTCCTCCGAAAAAAGCGCATACGTGTATGTATCCCAGCCACTTAGCAGAATATACGATATGTAGTTCTGTCTCTTCTTCTGCGATACTGCTGCCGATTTCCGCCCTGCCACATCCAGAATCTTTCCTATCTGCGCATCGCTAAAGCACGGCTTCATGCCTTTGCCCGGCTTTCTGTCGAGCGTCATAGAGTTTTGCTCACAAAAATCAGCCACCTCCTTCAGATATGTCTTCACACTTCGCTCCGACATACCTGTGGACGCAGCAAGAGCCTTTGATGTGACAAGCTCATTGTTGTGCTCTGCCAGCTTTTCAATTATCAATAATCCCTTTTCTGAAAGCATAAATCAAAGTTCTCCTGATTATACGTAATTTAACAATTCGACCGGTTCATCTATCAGATTTGTTGCACCATGCTCCTTCAAAAACTCTACGTCCCTGAAGCCCCATGTGACAGATACGCACTCCAGACCTGAGTTTTTCGCTGTGGCGATATCCACATCGGAGTCCCCCACATAGATTGCTTCATCTGCACTCACCTGAAGCTCTTTAAGTGCCTTCTGCACCATATCAGGTGCCGGCTTTTTGCGTATACCCTCTTCCTCCATCTCGCCGACTGCCGATGTCATATACTCCTTGAAATAAAGCTGATTGAGCTCCTTTACCGCCGGGTCAAGCTTGTTTGAAACAATAGCAAGCTTTATGCCGTTTAATTTAAGCTCCTTTAAAAGCTCCATGATTCCATCATAAGGTGCTGTATTGTCATTGCAATGAGCCTCATAATATTCCTTGAAATCCGAAAATGTCTTTTCAAACTTTGGATTGTCTGCCCCCTGTGGCACTGCGCGCTCCATCAGAAGCTTTACACCGTTTCCCACAAATCTGCGCACCTCGTCGAGTGTACGCTCCGGCATGCCATTTTGTTTTAATGCATAGTTTGTTGCATTTTTTAAATCCTCAAGTGTATAGAGAAGTGTTCCATCAAGGTCGAAAACGACCGCTTTTTTACGGTTTTCCTCCTCACCCTTTGCTATATGTGTCTTTTCAAATTCTGTCTTGCTTATCATATATGCCTCATTCCTGTCATCATTTGGCAGAACCATAATATCTCCAGGTCTGCCTGATATATAACTGCTGTCATCCTTATTCTTAAATAGCTTTACCTTGTGCTTTAGCACAAATGCTCTTGAAAAATCCTCCTCAACAGGTATGCACACTCTGGCATGTGCCATTCCATCCACTATAGTCTCCGTATCCTTATTCTTGAACTTCGGGACATAATCTGTCTGTTTCACAGTAAACCGCCAGTCCTTGTATATCCTGAAGCTTTTGTTCAGCCTGTCCAGATTTAAAATCCGTACACTGCCGTCTTCTCCTATTATGACTACCGTATCTTCACTAACCGGTGTGGAGATATCCCCCTTAGCTGTCCGCACTCCCATGCAGCAGCCCACAGGCAGTATATCCTTTGCAATGATACATCCCATCGGTATCGGGCGTTTTTTATAATCCACTTTTTTGAAGCCACTCGTATCAAAATCTTCTCCGTAAATTATCTTTGTATCGTTTAAATAATCAAAAATCCTCTCTTCCAATAATGATTTGATTGCAGAATCCGAAGGACGTTTGTGTGTACCATCGCTGCTGTACTGAAATCTTGGTGTCACGTCTTTTTCTTTGCAGTAGACATTATAGCTGTCTATCAGCAGATCCATCGGAATAAATCCACCGGCCTTGTAATAATGCCCTCCGCCTGAGCCTATGTCCCTGCACACTTCCTGCGCCATTTCGCTTGCGCTCACCTCTTTTATACAGCTTCTAAACGAAAGCTTCACTCCATTCTTAATCACTGAAAATACCATACATATGTCAATAGCATCCACCTCCAGCACAAAATCGCTTATGATGCCGAGTACATTCGGGTCACATGCCCCTGCCTTTACGATCGCCAGACGATATTCCTCTATATAATCGCGCCCCAGCAATGCTGTTGCGGCTATGTCCAGCTCCTCAAGTGACATGTTGGCATTTCGGAATTTGGCCACTATAGTGTTGTCAAAATCCGCCTCATCGCGCAGGTCCCTATCAAGCGAATGTGTTATCTCGGTAAATTCTCCGGTGTCGGTGTAAAGTCCATAATACAGTGCTGTTGCCAGGTTTCGATTTATCTCTACGCCCTCCTCACGAAGCATATCCCACACAATTGTCGCACATGAGCCCATATAGCTCATGACACGGTTCATAGCAGGAAGCTCTCCCGATACTCTGTGGTGATCTATGACAGCTACATTTTCTGCCTTGAAAAATGTGACATTCCCACCACCGTACTGACAATCGACAGTCACAAGCAGCTGCGGATTGTCTAAAAAATCCACATGCTCTATCGGTATGCCAAGACTGTCTACCATAAGCACCAGATTGCTCTTGTGTATGATATTCCTGCCTCCGTATACAAGTCTGGGACTTTTTCCATTCATCCTCAGGTATTCATAGACTCCAAAGCCGCTTGCCAGTGCATCTGCGTCCGGATTATCATGACATTGCACAATTATGTTATCAAATTGTAATAAATCACTTAGCTTCATTATTAGCTCCCTGAATAGTTATATTAATTCATTTTCTCATATGTGTATTTATGGTTGCTTCAAATCATCACATTATTTCAGGTACGGAAACAGCAGCGAGCTTCTGTCCTTCTCGTCAAACATCGAATTGTACTGCAGGATATTGTATGCCTTTATCCATTTTGCCTCGTCTCCTGTTGCCTCATCCACATGCATAAAGCACTCATTCTTTTTCGAATAATAGCCCCTTGAATTTATCGCCGGAATCTTCTCCATCAGCTCTGCGAGGAACCGGTTGTATGCCGGCAGATCTATGTTGGCTCTCTCAAGCGTCAGTGTGGACAGGTAGTTGAGGCTCGTCACATCAACTTTCTGTGCATCCGTCTCGTAATTGGTCCATATGAAAAACGGCACCTTGTACAGATTCTCAAGTTCCTGCTCTGTAAGTCCGGAATTGCCCTTGCCATTTAAGAGCTTGATAAAATCATTGCATAATCCCGGCTGGTGGTCTCCAAAAAACACAATCTCTACCGGATCATCCACACCCTTAAAGTATGTGATGAGATTTTCGAGTGCCTTGTCACTTTCATTCAAAAGTGACAGATACTGGTTCGCATCGGTGTATGACGCTCCAACCTTGTAAACCTCCTGATTGAAGTTGTCATATCTCTCACCGTAGCCGCCGTGGTTTTGCATCGTGACACCCATGATGTAAAGCTTCTCGTCATCGCTCTTTTTCTCGTAGCGGTCAATAATCTTATCATAGAGCTCCTGGTCAGTGATATATTCCCTGAGTATCTTTGTCTGGTCAAAATCATCTATAAAGTATGTCTCATCATAGCCCAGATGCGGATAAACCTTGTTTCTGCTCCAGCCTGTCGCATAGTACGGATGCATCGCAACCGTCGTATAGCCGATATTCTTCAGGTTTGAGACTATGGAGGTCGGGTCATCATTTATATACTGCTGATAAACCACCGAGCCGTCCGGCAGAAATGCCATCGAGTTTCCTGTCTCAAATTCCCACTCAGAGTTTGGCGTCTTCGCACCGTACACGGACGAAAGAGCATAGCCTTTAAGCGTATTTTCACTCAGAGAATCCATAAACGGCGTGACCTGCGTGTTGGTCTCAAAATCTCCCACCACCGACAAATCCGCAAACGACTCATTCATGATAACAATGATTGTCGGATTTTTCGCATCAGACTGCGAATATGAGCTGTCCGTTTCCTTGAAATTGCCCGCTATCTTGTCAACTGCTGCCTTGCTGTAGCCATCAGGTGCCTTCACAAAGCTGTCCCTTATGCCGAGCACAAAGTTCAGCAGATAGCCGTTTCTGTACGTGCCCTTTTTCTCCCAGGTCTCGGTGTTCAGTGACATGGAATTCATGATGACATACAGCACGCATATTATTGTGAGAAGAATCGAAATAATCCTCATATGGATAGCTGACTCGAACTGTACTTCTATGCGCCTTACCAGCACTATATACAAAACAGCCGCCAGAATCACATACAAAAACTTGTAGTCTATGACGAATTTGTATTTTGTCACGACGGAAAGTCCTGTTCCCGCTGACTTCAAATCCGCATACGTAAACTCATTGCCACGGAATTCATAGACAAAGTAATCTATAAATCCAAACGCGAGTATGGCAATTGATGCTATGGTACATGTCAGCCTCGTGTTGTTTGTGATAAAAAGTATCACCAGATATATGGCGAGCGCCAGAACCACATTCACCACGCATACCATATCGGTGGTTTTCACAAAGTCCTCATCCGTCAGCAGCACATACTGCACCGAAAAAACAGATAGTATCGCTCCGATGACAAGCAGTATCGCAGCCCAAAGCCACGACAGCTTTACCGGAAGCTCAAGCTTCACATTTACAAGCCCAAAATATGCTGCCGCAAAAAAAAGAATCACCCACCAGCTTGCCGATGTAAAGTAACCTACCAGCGCGGCCGCTGCTGCTATAATTCCAAAATGTATGTTGTTTTGTTTTGTTATCTCAAATTTGATGCTCATTTCTGCCTCTTAATATTGCCTCTTAATGCTTCCTCTTAATGATGCTTCTTAATGTTGCTTCTTAATGCTTTCTCTTAGTGCTTTCTCTTAATGTTGCGATTTGATTTTAAATTATATTTCCTAATTAGCAAAGAAGTCCTCAATTTGACTGTATATAATGTGCATCAGATTTGTTCTTGCCTCAACGCTTGCCCACGCAATATGCGGTGTGATAATCAGCTTGTTTGAATCCTTTATCGCACGGAGCGGATTGTCCTCACTCATAGGCTCCTGCGCCAGCACATCAAGACCTGCCGCCGCCAGCTCTCCATCCATAAGCGCCTGTGCCAGATCCGCTTCATTCACTATAGGACCTCTGCCAAGATTTAAAAATATCGCAGATTTTTTCATCTTTTCAAACGCAGCCTTGTCCATCAGACCAAGTGTATCATCTGTGAGCGGTGCATGCACCGACACGATATCAGACGTGGTAAGCAGAGTATCAAAATCCACCCTCTCATAGCCCGGCTGCGAATTTCTTCCTGATGTAGAATAATAAACCACATGGCAGCCAAAAGCCTTTGCGATATCAGCCACGCGTCTTCCGATATTTCCAAGCCCCACGATGCCCCAGGTCATGCCGCTAATCTGGTGAAACACATTGGAAAAATGCGTAAACGACGTATCACCCACATATTTCTCGCTCTTCACATAATCATCATAATATCTCAGCTTCTCAAGCAGGTAAAATAGCAGTGCAAACGTATGCTGCGCCACTGTCTCTGTAGAATACCCTGCGACATTTCTCCATTCAATGCCTCTTTTTGCCAGATATTCTTTATCCAGATTGTTTGTGCCTGTTGCAGTCACACATACGAGCTTTAAATTTTTTGCCTGTCCTATAGATTTTTCATTTACCTCGACCTTATTTAAAACAATCACATCAGCATCCCTTGTGCGCTCCGCTGCTTCCTCTGTTGTCGAAAAATCATATTTGACAACCTCTCCGAGCTTGTCATATTCGGAAAGGTCAATGTCGTCACCAATTGTTTTGGAATCTAAAAATACTATTTTCATGGTTTGTTTCCTCTGTGCTATATATATATTTATTTGTTTTAATTTCTATTTTTAGGGGACTTCGCACTTGCAGGCTGTGATGGTGCGCCGGCATATGGTATATTCCTCAGAAATATATGAAGTCAGCCACAAAAAATGCATCCGGATAGTCTGTTTTATCAGTCTGCTTTTTATCGTCACCGAAGGTTAATGGAACTTTGTGGCAGTTCATATATTTCTTCGGAACACACCATATGCCAGCGATAATGCAGGTTTGCGTGTGCGAAGTCGTCTCAATAATTATCTATATTTATCAATGTTTATCACTATTTATTGTTATTTGACAATTTTAATCTTTATTTGCCAATGTTTATGATTACTAAAAATACAGCTTGCTTTAAATACTAACAAATTACCTAGCATAATAGCATTAACATAATAGTATTAGCGCAATTTATAAATGTAATCATATGTTCATTTCATACATATAAATATATTTATACCACATTTCCGGAAATAAAACCACTGTATCAGTGTTTGATTAAACAAAGCTTAAGAAAGCCCACCATATTAATGATAAATTTCATCAATATGATGGGCTTTAACTATTCTGTGTTTCTCTCTTATGTTGGCATTTTATCTCACAGAGAATTTGTAATCTGTCTCTGTGTGGTATGTATCGCCAACCTTTGTAACAGGTGTACTGAAGTTGGTCTCATTTATTGAGTTTGGATAGAACTGTGTCTCGAGGCAGAATGCATCGCGGTTATTGTATTTAACTCCGCCCTTGCCTTCCTGTCCCACGATAAAGTTGGCAGTATAAAGCTGAATTCCGACACAGTCGGTGTATACCTCCATCTGTATGCCACTCTCAGGAGAGTATGCTGTTGCGACCTTTTCTACTCCCGGAGCGGTCTTATCTATTGCAAAATTGTGATCATATCCACTTCCATAGTGAAGCTGTGTATCATTTGCCTCGATATCTCTTCCGATTGGCTTAGCCTCTGTAAAATCAAATGGTGTACCCTCAACCGGTGCAATCTCACCTGTAGGAATAGCCTTGGAATCCTTTACAGGTGTGTAATGCTCAGCATTTATCTGCAATGTGTGAGTGTATACGCTTCCTGATGCATGACCATTCAGATTGAAATAGCTATGGTTTGTCATATTAAAGGTAGTTGTCTTATCTGCCTTTGCATTGTATATAATAGCGAGAGCATTTTCTTCTGTTACCTTAAATGTCACATCAACGACTGCATTTCCAGGGAAGCCCTGCTCCAAATCTGCATCCTCTATCTCAAAGGTAATCTCATCTGCCTTCTGCTCCTTAACAGTCCAGAAGCGCTTAGAAAAACCATTTGAGCCACTGTGAAGACTGTTCTCATTGTCATTAGCCTCAAGCTTATATTCCACTCCATCAATATTAATCTTTGCATCAGATATCCTGTTTGCATATCTGCCGACAGTAGCACCAAAATAGCTATACTCCTTCTCGTATGACTTCACATTGTCATATCCTAAAATGACATCTCTCTCATTGCCATCCTTGTCCTTTACAAAAATAGATACAACTGAAGCGCCATAGTCTGTCAAAAGTACTCTCAATCCACCGCCATTGCTGATTTCGTAAAGCGATGCCTCCACTCCTTTTGATGTTGTACCGAAAGCTTTTTTACTCATGCCCCATATCCTCCTTTGGTTACATTACGTTTGTTGCATTTTTTGTAACTTTATGTTTGTTACATTTTGTTTTAGTACATTATGCTTTTTACATTATGTTCTGTTACTCTTTGCTTGATAGCATTTAGATTGCATAATCGCGTTTTTCTTATTCTACGCATTCCTTTGTATTTTACTTCTTTTGATCGCATAAGTAAACTTTTTCGTGCAAATATCCGATAAAATATTTATAACAAATATTTAAGTGCAATTATACGTTCAAAATAAAATCTAAAATAATAGTAACTGCATAGTTATAATTAAAAATAATAAGAGGATTAACATGAGTACACGAGTAAGTTCAGCAACAAATCTTTCAGCAACATATTTTATGAGAAATTTTTATTCAAACAACCGCGATGCCATGAAATCATCCAAACGCAAAGAATATAGTATTACAGAGCTCGCTTACGATGATTCAACCGCCCTGCACCGCGCAGCTAAAAAATTAAAGAACTACAAGTATTCGGACGACGAAAATACCGATAACATCCGCGGAACAGTCATGGCTCTTGTTGACACATACAATAATTCCATTGATTCCGCCTCAAACAGCAGTTCAAGCTCCATGAAGCGTTATGCCAAGCAGCTCAAAAAGCTGGCAAGCAAATACACCGACGAGCTTGAGGACATTGGCATCACAATAAACAAGGACGGTACTCTGAAAGCTAATGAGGAACTTGTCAAAAAGGCCGACGCAGACACTCTTAATTCTCTGTTCGGAAATGACAATGACTTCACAAGCAGTCTGTATCGTGTCTCACGCCAGATGAGCAGCTCGTCATATGATGATTACTACACATCTCTGCGGACAGGAAGCAATATAAATCTGACGGTGTAAATCTAACGGTGTTTTTTTATAATGTAATTTTAGCATTTCAACTGTAGAATTTCGACTTTGCAAAAGAATAATAGATAATAAATATATGGCTGTCTTTTTCATAAAATAAAGTAAAAAAAAGACAGCCATCGTTCTGCTGTCTTTTAGGAGAAGGTATTTTACTATGGGGATAGTAAAAAATATATAATGTATTGGGGGGTTTTTACGGTTATTATAGTATCACCTTGGCCTCTGAAAGTGTTAACAAACATGCACAAATTTTCGATTATTTTTTGTGCAGTTTTACTAATTAAAATACGTTGTCCGGAGTTCAATTCACCATATATCAATTGAAAAAGAAAACCACCACTCTTACGAGTGATGGTTTTCTTTTTCTAATGAGACATCGGGGATTCGGTCTACGCTCCGCTTCGGTCCGCACTGAACAGACGTCCCCCGGACGTCTAGCGCCCCGACCAACTACGTTGTCCGGAGTTCGAACCCTCCGTTGTCTTGCATTAAAAAACGCCTCTCCAAGAGAGACGTTTTTCAATGAGACATCGGGGATTCGAACCCCGGACAACTTGATTAAAAGTCAAGTGCTCT
>OHIJ01000221.1_pt1 | contig 19093 bp, 17 predicted proteins | sample 1568331 | NCBI WGS metagenome assembly OHIJ01 (sample SAMEA3879501, study PRJEB24766) | human gut metagenome | biome: human-associated habitat; feature: feces | place: USA | collected 1985/1987
TTATTATCTTCATTTATATTATCCCAGTTTTGGTACTGATTCTCCTCATCATCGGAATATACCACCTTGAAATAATCCGAGAGTTTTGCAAGTGAAGTTATAAGAACTTTCATTTCGTCATCCGAAAGACCGTCCTTTATATGCTCTATCATATGACGGTGAAACTGCTCATGATGATAGTATGCACTCTTTCCCTTGCCAGTGAGTGAGAGCTTTACCACACGCTTATCCTCCTCACTGCGGATACGGTTCACGTATCCCTTGCGGGTGAGACCATCTATTGCCTTTGTCAGTGTGCCCAGAGTGATAGACATAAGCTTGGCTACGGTGCCGGAGCGCTTTGGCTCATCGACTCCTATTGCCTCTATTATATGCATATCGTTGATAGAAATATCAGAAAATTCGTCTGTTATCAGACATCTGCCCTCTATCTCTGTCAAATCCTTGAACAGACACACCAATAATTCATTTAAAGTTTCATCTGCCGTCATAAATACCTCTTTCTATTGCCACTCTATGGCGCAGGCTCCCCATGTAAGTCCTGCTCCAAAGCCTGATAAAATTATTTTTTCCTCATGCTTTATCATACCATCTTTGCGGACTTTATCAAGCAAAATCGGCACACTTGCCGCAGAAATATTTCCACAATGCTGTAAATTGGTCGGGAATTTGTCCATAGGCTGCTTAAGCCTCTTGGCAACCGACTCAATAATACGTATATTGGCCTGATGCAACACATAGACATCCACATCATCTACGCTCCAGCCGATTTCATCAAGCAGCTCATTTATAGCCTTTGGCACTGTCTTTACCGCAAACTTGTATACAGCAGGACCGTCCATAGTGACATAGCCACCGAGTGCAGACTGCTTTCCATTGTCGGTAAACGGATTGACTACAGGACGGTTGTCTCCGTCAAGCGCCTCACCGCCTTTTCCGTCCGAGCCCTGTACAAAGCCCTTAAAAGCATCGCCCTCGTCTGTCACAACGGCTGCTCCTGCTCCGTCTCCGAAAAGTACACAGGTGCTTCTGTCATTCCAGTCCATTATTTTTGAAAGAACCTCTGCTCCCACTACGACTGCCTTGTGAAACCTGCCGGTCTTAAAATATGCATCCGCTGTGGCAAGCCCGAATAAAAAGCCTGAACATGCGGCATTTATGTCAAATGCCACTGCACTGCCTGCACCTATCTCAGCCTGAATCTGACATGCGAGCGATGGAACGATTTTGTCTGTGGATACGCTTGCCGCTATTATCAAGTCTATCTCACTTCCGTCAATCCCCGCATCCTGCAGCGCACTTTTTACTGCATCACAGGCAAGTGAGGTGGTTGTCTCAGTCGTTGCAATGTGTCTGTTTCTTATTCCTGTACGCGAGCTGATCCACTCGTCAGATGTGTCCATTATGGCTGCCAGGTCATCGTTTGAGACCACTCTCTGTGGCAGGCAGCTTCCTGTTCCAACTATCTTCATAGAATTTCCTTTCCGGGACTAGAACTTGCGGAAACGCTTGTATCTTTCCTCCAAGAGCTGGTCCTTTGTCAACTTGCTTTCTTTTTCCAAGAATTTCTTCATGTTGCCCTTCATGTAGTTTCCGATTGATGAAAGGGCATCCTCGTCGGCTCCGCCAAACTCAGGTATTATATCATCCACGACATCAAGCTCCTTTAAGTCGTGTGCTGTAATCTTCATTACCTCTGCGGCTTCCTTTGCACGCTTTCCGTCCTTCCAGAGGATAGATGCAAAGCCTTCTGGCGAGAGGATTGAGTATGTGGCATTTTCCATCATCCACACTTCATTTCCTACAGAAAGAGCTAAAGCTCCGCCGCTTCCGCCTTCTCCTATCATGAGACAAAGGATTGGCACCTTGATGCTGCTCATCTCATAAAGGTTTCTTGCGATTGCCTCACCCTGTCCGTTTTCCTCTGCTTCCATTCCAGGATAAGCTCCTGATGTATTGACAAAGGTTATGATCGGACGGTTGAATTTCTCTGCCTGCTTCATGAGGCGCAGTGCCTTGCGGTAGCCCTCAGGTGATGGCATACCATAGTTTCTCTTTGCGCAGTCCTCAAGGTCTTTTCCCTTGTGAACACCGATAACTGTGACCGGCTGGCCGTCTAAATATGCGATTCCACCTACGATAGCCGGGTCATCGCGGAAATATCTGTCTCCGTGCAGCTCCATAAACTCATCAAAAATATAGTCCATATAGTCAACCGATGCAAGTCTCTTAATCTGTCTTGCGGCGCTGACCTTGTCCCATACCTTAAATGGCTTGGCCTTTGCCTCGCGCTCCTTCATAAGCTCTGTCGGCTCGTAATTGTCGTCTGAGTGAAGCGGGTCAAAATTGGCATAGCCAGTGGTAGGTCTGTGAGCACGTAAAATCTTGTAAAGAGTCTTCTTTAAATTCTCACGCTCAACTATCATATCCACAAAGCCGTGCTCAAGCTGGAACTCTGCCCTCTGGAAGCCCTCAGGCAGCTTCTGTCCGATGGTCTGCTCGATAACACGAGGACCCGCAAAACCGATAAGTGCCTTTGGCTCTGCAAGAATGATATCTCCAAGCATTGCAAAGCTGGCTGTCACACCACCTGTTGTAGGATCTGTGAGTACAGGCACATATAAAAGTCCTGCCTCTGAATGACGCTTTGCTGCGGCTGAGGTCTTTGCCATCTGCATCAGCGAAATAATACCCTCCTGCATTCTGGCACCGCCTGAACAGCAGAATAATATAACAGGAAGTCTTTCCTCTGTGGCACGCTCAAATGCGCTTGTGATTTTCTCACCAACCACATGACCCATGCTTCCCATCATAAATCTTGAATCAATTACACCAAGCACTGTCTCCTCGCCGTAAATCTTTGTCTTACCGATGACAATGCCCTCAGAAAGTCCTGTTTTCTCCTGAGTCTTTGCAATTTTCTCCTCATACTCAGGGAAATTGAGAGGATTTCCTGTTGTAAGCTCTGTAAACCATGGCTCAAATGCTTCCTTGTCGGAAACCATTCTGATTCTGTTTTTAGCACGCACACGGAAATAATAATTACACTCATAGCAGACGTATTTGTGCTGTTTTACAACTGATTTGAGCACAGTCTTGCCACACTTGGGACAAACGATTGTCTCAGGGACATCCTCTTTTGTTTCCTGTGCTGCACCGGCATTTTTGCCATCTGCGACTGTTTTTGCGCTCTCAGCGTTCTTGGCTAAAGTCTCTTCAGCCTCTATATTTTTATCTTTCTTCTTGAATAACTTCATCTTGTCTCCTTATGCAATTAACCTATTGCAAATGTAAGCTCCGCCATACAGGCAACCTTGCCGTTTACCCTGGCAACAGCCTTGCCCACACCGATAGGACCCTTAACCTTTATAATCTCAGTGGTCAACTCCAGCGTATCTCCCGGAACCACCTTCTGCTTGAACTTGGCATTATTAATGCCTGCAAAATATGCAGTCTTGCCCTTCCACTCATCCTGACAAAGAATGGCAACTGCACCGGTCTGCGCCAAAGCCTCAATAATAAGCACTCCCGGCATCACCGGATTTCCCGGAAAATGTCCCATAAAATGCGGCTCATTCATAGTCACATTCTTCTTAGCCACACACTTTACGCCCGGCTCCAGTTCCTCAACCGTATCAATGAGAAGAAACGGACTGCGGTGCGGCAGAATATCCATAATCTGCTGCGTATTCAAAACTGACATATATATCTATCCTTTCTCAATTTACTCCAAACTATCTACATGCTTCGCGCTCAATAACGTGGAGCCGGAAAGCACACAGTGTGTTCTGAATGAAAAATATGAACTGTCACGGCGTTCCATCCGCTCCATTAGCATGAAGTGCTAACACCATATCACAGCCTGTCCGTGCAAAATGCCGTGACTGACTTCATATTTTTCACGAGGAATATACTGTGTGCTCACGGACCTCACAACCTAAATGCGCGAAGCCCCTAAATTATTTATAAGCCTTGAGCAGAATACTTGCATTATGTCCACCGAATCCCAGTGAATTGCTAAGTGCATACTCAACAGGCTCCTCATAGCTGTCCTTGCAGTAATTGAGGTCAATCTCCTCATCAGGAGTCTCATAGCCAACAGTCTTATGTATAAATCCATCCTGGATTTCCTTCACACATGTTATAAACTCAACAGCTCCCGCTGCTCCGAGCAGATGTCCTATCATAGACTTTGTTGAATTGATTTTAAGATTTGCAGCCTCATCACCGAACGCAAGCTTGATTGCTCTTGTCTCAAAGAGATCATTGTGATGTGTGCCTGTTCCGTGAGCATTGATGTATTTTACATCTGCCGGTGTGACACCTGCATCGCTCATGGCATTGGTCATGGCTCTTGCTGCACCTGCGCCATCCTCCTGCGGAGATGTTATGTGGTATGCATCAGATGAGCAGCCGTATCCGACTACCTCTGCATAAATCTTTGCACCTCTTGCCTTTGCATGCTCAAGCTCTTCAAGGATAACTACTCCTGCGCCCTCACCCATTACAAAGCCGCTTCTGTTCTTGTCAAACGGAAGTGAGCACTTTGTCGGATCATCTACTGTAGAAAGCGCTGTAAGTGCTGTAAATCCTGCGATTCCGATAGGACATACACTGCCCTCTGTACCACCGGCTACCATCACGTCAGCCTCACCGTACTGGATGCTTCTGTATGCCTCACCGATTGTGTTTGTTCCTGTAGCGCAGGCTGTTACATCATTGATACTCTTTCCCTTGAGACCGAACTGGATAGAAACATTTCCTGCTGCCATGTTACAGATCATAAGCGGAACAAGCAGAGGATTGACTCTGTTTGGTCCCTTTTCATAAAGCTTTTGTGTCTCGCGCTCCATAGCCTGAAGACTTCCGATACCTGAACCGATGGCACATCCAACCATGTATGGATCTTCCTTTTCGATATCAAGTCCGCTGTCATCAATTGCCTGCTTTGCAGCAGCTACAGCGTACTGTGAGAATGGTTCCATTCTCTTTGCAGCCTTTCTGTCCATAAAATCCTGTGGGTTAAAGTCCTTAAGCTCTGCTGCAATGTGACATTTATAATCTGTTGTGTCAAATTTTGTGATGTGGTCAAATCCGATTTTTCCGGCCTTTACCGATGTCCAGAAATCGTCCACATTATTTCCGATTGGTGTTACTGCTCCAAGTCCTGTTACAACTACTCTTCTACTCATATTGCCATTCCTCCGTCAACAGACAGCACCTGGCCTGTGATGTAGCCTGCTGCATCTGATGCTAAAAATAATACTGCGTTTGCGATATCCTTTGTGTTTCCCGGTCTGCCAAGCGGAATCTGTGATAAAAGATTCTCCTTTGCCGCATCGGCAAGCACATCTGTCATCTCGGTCTCTACAAAGCCCGGTGCCACTGCGTTTGCTGTGATTCCACGGCTGGCAAGCTCTCTGGCTACAGCCTTTGTGAGTCCTATAACTCCTGCCTTGCTGGCGCTGTAGTTGGCCTGTCCTGCATTTCCGAGTATTCCGGAAACTGATGAAATATTGATAATTCTTCCTGATTTCTGCTTCAGGAAATAGCGTGACATATGACGGATTGTGTTGAACGCACCCTTAAGGTTTGTGTCGAGCACTGCGTCATAGTCTGCCTCGCTCATCTTCATGATGAGACCGTCTCTTGTGATTCCTGCGTTGTTTACGAGGATATCTATGTGCTTGTACTCCTTGATGAGCGCTGTTATCATATTCTGGCACTCGTCAAAATCAGATACATTGCACTGATAAGAAACTGCATCACCGCCTGCTGCCTTTATCTCTGCAACAACGGCATCCGCCTTTTCCTTTGAACCATTATAATTTACTATTACAAAGGCGTGTGCTGCGGCAAGTGTAAGAGCTATCTGTCTTCCAATTCCGCGGCTTGCGCCTGTAACCAGGGCATTTTTACCTGTTAACATACTTTTCAAAATCCTCCAGTTTGTCTATGTTTACGACTTTTACGTCTCTATTTATCTTTCTCATAAATCCGCTGAGTGAGCGTCCCGGTCCGATTTCCACGAACTCATCTGCACCGTCTGCGATAAGACGCTCGATGGTCTGCTGCCAGCGCACTGACGATGAAACCTGCTGTGTCAGATAATCCTTGACGTCTGCCGGTGACTTCACATAGTCTGCTGTGACGTTTGTGATATATGGCACCTTGATATCGTGGATTTCTACACTCTCAAGTGCATCTGCGAGCTTTTCTCCTGCACCCTTAAGCATTGCTGAGTGGAAAGGTCCGCTGACCTTGAGCGGTACGCATCTCTTGGCGCCTGCCTCGCTGCATGCTGCTGCGGCGGCATCTACTGCTACCTTTTCTCCCGTGATAACAATCTGCCCAGGGCAGTTATAGTTGGCTACCGATACAACTGAATTTGTCTCATCTGCTGTCTTTTTGCATATATCCTCAATGACCTGCGGATCAAGTCCTAAAACCGCTGTCATGGCTCCACCTGTAGGAACTGCCTCCTGCATGTAGATTCCTCTTTTTCTGACAACTGCAAATGCATCTGCCATAGTCATGGCTCCTGATGCGATGAGAGCACCATATTCCCCAAGGCTTAATCCAGCTGTGACATCAGGTGTGATACCTTTGTCAATGATTGCCTGATATATAGCTGCCTCAACTGCAAGCATACATATCTGTGTGTACTCTGTAATATTCAGCTTGTCATTTTCCTCAAAGCATAATGCCGGAATATCCAAGCCTGTCTGTTCACTGGCAAGGTCGATTACTGCCTTTGCATTTGGCATTGTATCGTAAAACTCCTTACCCATTCCTATATACTGTGAGCCCTGTCCGGGAAACATAAATACTCTCTTACCCATTTTCGGTTTCTCCTTATTTCTGACAGGATACCGTAAGCCACTCTTTCCAGGCGGCCCGGTATCCTTAAATTTGCATGTAAAAGTGAATACTGTCTATTTGTTCAGTCCCACTACATCCTCAATGATTTCTTTGCAGGTTTCCTCTTTCTTTACGAGGCCTGCGCTCTGACCTGCCATGACGCTGCCATATACGGTATCTCCGTCCACAACGGCTTTTCTGAGTGCGCCAAGTGTCATTTTTTCGAGCTCTTCAAATGGAGCTCCTTCCTTTTCCAGCTTGAGATATTGTCTGGTCATCTTGTTTCTGAGCACTCTGATCGGATGGCCTGTGCTCATTCCTGTAACCTCGGAATCTATATCCTTGGCCTTAATGACCTTCTGCTTATAGTTTTCATGTACTATCGATTCTTTTGCGGTGACAAAGCGTGTACCCATCTGGACTGCCTCTGCACCGAGTGCAAATGCTGCATTGAAGCCTCTGTTGTCTGCAATTCCGCCTGCTGCGATAACAGGGATGCTCACTGCATCAACAACCTGTGGCACAAGTGTCATGGTAGTCTGTGCTCCGATATGTCCGCCTGACTCCATTCCCTCGGCGATTACCGCACTTGCCCCGCCTCTCTCCATGAGCTTTGCGAGTGCTACGCTTGCAACTACAGGGATTACGATGACGCCTGCTTCTTTCCACATATCCATGTACTTTGCAGGGTTTCCTGCGCCGGTGGTGACTACCTTTACCTTTTCCTCGGCGATGATTTTTGCTATCTCATCGGCCTCCGGATTCATAAGCATGAGGTTGACTCCGAACGGCTTATCTGTCTCCTTCTTTGCAGCGACTATCTGCTCCTTTACCCATGAAGCCGGGGCTCCGCCTGCTCCGATGATGCCAAGTCCGCCTGCATTGGACACAGCGCTGGCAAGCTCATGGGTTGCTACCCATGCCATGCCACCCTGAATGACCGGATATTTGATTCCAAGAAGCTTTGTTATTCTTGTTTCCATGTCTTTTAAGCCTCTACACCTTTGTTCTTAAGATACTCAATGATGTCGTTAACTGTTGCGATTTTCTCTAAATCCTCTGAAGGGATTTCTACTCCGTACTCCTCCTCGAGTGCCATTACAAGCTCGAAAAGATCTAATGAATCTGCCTCAAGATCCTCCTTGAAGTTTGACTCTAATTTGATATCATCCTCGTCGATTCCTAACTGATCTGCTACGATTTCCTTGATTTTCTCCAACATATTTCTGTTCTCCTTTTTCTGTGTTTATTTTCGGTTTTGTGCGCTGGTATATTTGCACTAGTTTGCACGTCAAATATTTTCATCATCAAATCATTTGACAGTGAAAGTATATCACATTTAAAATAGTTGTCAAGTCAAAGTATTTTTATTTTTCATTTTTTATATGGTACGGGAGCAGGCGGGCAGAAAATTACCCATCCAAAACGTCTCCTACCAGCAGCCAAGAGGCTGTAAGAATTGTAAGTCAGGTTTTCTATGCCTGACGCAGCCGGCTTTTACGCGCCGTCCTTGGCGCGGTAACGCCTCGCCCGTGCTTCCATGCACGTGCGCTACTGTGTACCTATTACAATTCCAACAGCCTCTAAGCAGCTTCGTACAAACTCATTGGATGGGCAATTTTCTGCCCGCCTGCTCCCTTACACTGTGACAATAATATACACTAAAAAACAGACTGTAATTATGAGTGGTCAGCTCAATTTTACAGTCTGCTCTATATTAATCTCTCAAACACCCAACCGGCACAACCCGAACTCCTGACTCCGTGGTATATGCCATGGTTGCATTTGCGCAAATCACAATCAGTGCCGATGGTTCTTTATATACATCACGTGGATGTTTTTCTTTTTCCAATGCTTTCTCATTATATTTTAAGATAATATCCTTGAATCGCAGCAAGGATTTTTCCGCTTCCGGAATCTTGTTCACTCCGGTTTTTATTTCAATAAGCGCATAACGGCCGTCCTCCAACTGATAGACTGCATCTGCTTCTACGCCCATATCATCTGTATAATGCATCACTCTGGCATTGTGCTTTTCAGCAAATACAAGTAAATCTCTAAGCACCATATTTTCAAATACATGCCCAAATAGATCCAAATCGTTGATAAAATAGTCCGGATTAACACCAAGCGCAGCCAATCCTATAGAGGGATCAACAAATATATGCTTTTTGGCAGCTCTGATAGCTGTTTTCGAACGCAAATGCGGTGTCCAGGCATCTATATCCTTTACAACATACAATAGCTCCAGAGCATCTATATATGAAGAAAGCGTTACATCTGTAACATTCTGTGTGGCTTTTACATCTGAAAATATATTCTTGCGTTTTGCTGTAGTAGCCATATTTCTGGCATACGACCAAAGCAGTGTCCTTGCCCATTCCGGATTTCTGTTTACTCCATCAATGGCTGATATGTCCTTCTGATAAATCTGCCTATAATAATCCTTAGCTATTTCAAGCTTTGCACTGTCCTTTGAAAGTGCCATGCATCTCGGCCATCCACCTCTACAGACCGCAAAAAACAAATCCTCAAGCTTTATATCTGTGGTAAGTCCATCAATATCATATGCTTCATCTTCTAATAATTTAAACAACGATATGCTTCCGTTTGATTCTCCTGTCTCAAACAAAGTCATAGGGTACATCGTAACCTCTGTTATTCGTCCTGTACCTGTATGGGGTGTATTAATCTTCTTACTTGATGAGCCTGTCAGATAAAACTCTCCTACACTCTCCGGATTGTCATCGCACGCTTTTCTTATTGTTCCCCATATCTTTGGGGCATCCTGCCACTCGTCAAACAGTATTGGCTTAGGATTCTTTAAAAAGAGCTTAGGTGCAGTTTCTGCTACTGCAAGATACCCCTCTCTCTTGTCTTCATCCTGAAATTCAATAACAGTTTTACATCGTTCTCTTGCTGTTCTTGTCTTTCCACATCCTTTTGGTCCTGTGATGCTCACTGCATTAAATGCCTCTGTTTTTCTATCTATCACATCATCAACAATTCTGCTTATATATTCCATAAATATCTGCTCCCTTCATGGTTATTATACCATTTAATTCACAGATTATACAAGGTTATTTTATGTTTTTCGAGTGTTTTGTTTTATATTTTTCTAATGTTTTATTTTATATTTTTCGAGTGTTTTATTTTACTTTTTTCGAATACTAAAAAGAGCAGGACAAGTATTTCTACCTATTCTGCTCTTTTTTACATATTTTAATTATTTAAATATAGATTATCTACCGGCTGTTCGCCATCTGCTTCACATAGTCGAGCGCCTTCTTAACCGGTGGGATTGATATCACTATGATTGTGATAATTTCCTCTACTGCAAGGTATGAGCCGTTGTAGGTCACTGAATATATGAGCGCATCTATCGTCTTGTTTCCTATCGTGACAGATGCGTATGCTGCAAAGAACACAACTCCCGACAGCACTGCAAAGAAAAATCTACTGGGCTGCTTCGCCTCCGGTGGTACCACCGGTAGCTCCACCTGTGCCTCCGGTTGAACCGCTGCCTCCGGCTCCACCTGCACCTCCGGTTGAACCACTGCCTCCAGCTCCACCTGCACCTCCGGTTGAACCACTGTCTCCGGCTCCACCTGTGTCTCCGGCTGAACCACTGTCTCCAGCTCCACCTGTGCCTCCGGCTGAACCACTGTCTCCGGCTCCACCTGATGGATTTTCTGATGGTGTAGTAGGTGTTTTTTCATGATTTCCACCAGCAGCATCTGTCTTATTCGTGTCTGTTGTTGTCTTATCCGGTGTGGTGGTTCCTGCATCAGGTGCGGTCACTGTCTGATCTGTAGGATTATTCTGCGTCTGGTCATCGGCAGGTGTTTCCTGTGTCTCCTGGCTGTCCTGATAATCATCCGATATTTGGGCATATGGCAGGAAATCTATTGGTGTAAGGTCAGCGTGTATCTGATCCATGTAGTTCTTCCATATTTCTGCTGGGTAAGAGCTTCCTGTCAGTTTTTTGACTGTCTCAGGCATATCGCAGCCTACCCATACACATGTGGTGTAGTATCTGGTAAAGCCACAGAACCAGCCATCCTTCTTATCGTTTGTGGTTCCGGTTTTGCCGGCGCAAGGCATGCCATTGTCCAGATTAGCGCTACGTCCGGTTCCTGATTTCATAACATCTGTCATGACATCTGTCATCATACGTGATGCTGTCTCTGTATATATGACGGTATCCTTCTGCGATGATGTATATATGATATTGTTGTCAGAATCCACAATCGACTTAATACATGTCGGATTCCTGTACATTCCATCGTTCTCAAGTGTTGAATATGCAGATGCCATCTCCAGTGTGGATACACCTGTTGTAAAACCTCCAAGTGCTGTTGCTGTGACATAGTCATCCTTTACAATATTGGTAAAATTCATATCCTTGAGATACTGTAAGCCTACCTTTGGCGTAAGCTCATCATATAGCTGCCATGCTACAGTATTCAGTGACTTTTGAACGGCAAACCTGATAGTCACATCACCGTAATATGAATCACCCGAGTTAGACGGTCCTCCATCAAACTTGTGGTCATTTACGATGGTATCCGGTGTCTTACCACGCTCAAATGATGGTGTATACACAATGAGCGGCTTGATTGAGCTTCCCGGCTGGCGATGGCTTTGGAAAGCACGGTTTAGCGTATGACTGACCGCATCCTGGCTTCGTCCACCAACTATTGCAACCACCTCGCCTGTGTCGTTGTCTATACAGGTTGCAGCACTCTGCAGCTTAAATGTGCCATCATCGGTCGTGTCTGTAAAGTCCAAAAGCGTAAGGTCAATTGAATCCTGAAGCTGCTGCTGCATAGTCAGATCAATTGATGTATAAATCTTGTAACCGTCTGAGTAGAGCTTTTTCTGACAATATGAATACATCTCATCATATGAAGCATCATACTCCTTTTCTTCATCGTCTGAGTCAAAGTAATACTTGAACTTGAAGCCCTCATTCTCCATGAGCGCCCTCGTAGCGCAGTAATATGCATAGGTATCCACATAATTGTACTTGACCGTGTCATCCTTCTCAGGCATGTTGAGGGTAATCTCCTCGTTTATAGCGGCCTCATATTCCTGCTGTGTGATTTTGCCATCTTCCCTTAGATTTTTCAATATGAGATTGCGACGTGTCAATGTATGATCCTTGTTGTTTATCGGGTCATAGTATGTCGGGCTGTTCGGAATCGCACACAAAAAGGCAGTCTGCGACAAATCAAGATCCGAAAGCTCACAGTTAAAATAGCCATGGCACGCTGCCTGAATACCATAATATCCGTTCATGAAATAGACATTATTCAGGTAGAACTCCATAATATCGTTCTTTGAATATTTCCTTTCAAGCTCCATCGCTATGAACATTTCCTTGACTTTTCGCTGCCAGTTCTTGTTCGTATCCAGATAAATATTTCGGGCGAGCTGCATCGTGATGGTACTGCCACCCTGGGTAATTCTCTTGTTCTTTATGATGGACTTTGCGGCACGCACTATTGCCTTTAGGTCCACACCATTGTGCTTGTAGAACTTCTTGTCCTCGATACTGACCATGCAGTTTACGAAGTTCTGCGGTATATCCTCATACTTTACATAGTCAGCCTTTTTGGTAGTGGCTGTCTCGGATATCTCATCACCGTTTGTATCGTAGAGTGTACTCGTGCGCGCCGGTAAAAATGTGTTTTTGTCAGATTTCTGCACGAGCTCTACCGCCTCTGAGTGAAGCTTCGCCACCTTGTCTGCATAGCCTCCAAAGTAATAAAAGCATAATCCACCAAGAATCAGTACCATCAGAAAAATCTGAAGCTTTATGAAAAACCAGAAAACGCGATGCTGCTTTTTCTTCTTTTTCTTTTTCTGTTTTGCCATTTCTAAACGTTACCTCCAAACTATCGGTATACCATTGTATATCGGCATACTTTATAGATAATTGACAACTATATCCAATATGTACTGTCTATTATACTACAATGCCTCTACATCAGATAATTAATAATTGCTTAATTTTCTATTATACCTTTATAGCACAAAAGGAAGCTAATTGCTCCCTTTATCAAGCTATTTTACATCTTTATTACTGTTGTAGTCAAGTAAATAGTTTTTTACAATGCTTTTCGCTATCTCTAGCCAAGCTGGTCAGCCAGAAATTCTGCTGCTGCACCCGCCAGCTTTTCGGCAATCTCAGACTTATCGGCTTTTTCATCGTAAGCACACAGTATAACGGCTCCCGCACTATCACCATCATGCACTATTACTGCTATTGCCTGCGCTTCACAGTCAGCTTTATCGTCCTTTACCACAGGTATCAGGGTATCGTCTTTTTTACTGTACAATGCACTTTTTCTCTTATCCATAATATTCTCGAGCTCTTTTGACAAAGCCTTGCCTATATAATTTTTGTGGTTTTTGCCGGCTGCCGCTATTATCTCATCCCTATCCGCCACACATACCATGGCTCCTGTTACCTTTGACAGGCTCTGTGCATATGCCTGTGATATATTCTTCAGGCTTCCCACCTGCGAATATTTCTTTAGCACTATCGTCTCGTCCGCATCCATATATATTTCCAGTGGGCTTCCCTCTTTTATATGCAGCATCCTGCGAAGCTCCTTTGGTATGACTATTCTGCCGAGGGAATCTACTCTTCTGGTCAATCCTGTGATTTTCACTTTATTGTCCTCCGGTTACTTTTTTGCATTTGCATTCATGCTTTGGAGGTAGTATATGGGAATTTGAATAAAATATACATTCGATATGCACTGATACAGTGCTCTTTCATAATAGCTTTCATAATAGCTTTTATAATGTCACGGTTTGTTTTGAATCTGATAAGATATCTATATCCGTCAGCTCACGCTCATCTGCGATATCCACATATACGCAGTCATACTTCTTTGCCACACTTCTGCCACCCTTATCACCCTCAAGTGATAAAAGCTGCGGGATAAGCGATGAATGAAATACACACGGATTGCCTACAGCATTTCCACAGCGAAGCGAAAATACTAATCGCTTATTCCCTTTATTTTCAAGCACTTTGTCTATTAATTTAATCATGCTTTGACTTTTCAAGTATGGCTGGTCAGCTACTGCAAACATGTAGTAGTCCTGCATACCAGTCTTTTTCTGCTCCTGCACCGCCATAATTCCTGCTTTTATGGTGTAGGCTATGCCTTTTTCGCTGTCCGGACTTAAGACTGCATGGCAATCGGGGATAGATGAGCAGTAGTCCAGTATTTCCCGGTAACGTGTAACGACGGTTATATCTATAACCGGGTTATTCGATTCTGCATTTTTTGTCTTTTTTCCAGCCTTTTTTAATTTATTATATCTATCTTTAATTTCTATCAAACGTTCAAGCAGATGCCTGTACATAGGTTTTCCATCCAGCTCATAAAACAGCTTGTTACTTCCAAAACGGCGGCTGTTTCCAGCCGCCATGTATATGATATGAATCATTTCACTCTAAGGTCCTTTTCGTGCCAATTAGGGTCTGCCATTCCCATAAGTATTTTCTCAGGGGTAAACGGAACTGTCCTGTGCCACACACCTGTTGCGCGATAAATGGCATGTGCCAGTGCAGGAGCCGGTGTATTGATAACTATCTCGCCGATTGACTTGACTCCGAATGGGCCTGAAGGCTCATAGCTTGTCTCAAATTCGACGTTGATATGTCCCACATCCTGTCGTGTCGGTATCTTGTACTGCATGAAATCATTTTCTGCGATTTTACCACCGGCATTGTAGGTGACATTCTCATAAAGTGCCATGCCGATTCCCTGACCTATGCCCCCCTCTGTCTGTACACGCGCAAGGTTTGGATTGACCGGGATTCCGCAGTCCACAACAGCCTGATAATCAAGTATTTTAACTGCTCCTGTCTCCTTATCAAGCTCTATCTCGACCATTCCTACCATATATGGTGGCGGTGAAACAGGTGATGAATATGTGGCGGTGACATCTACAGGTATCGTGTTGTTGACCTGTGATTTTGTTGCTATATCGGAAAGACTTACGGAAACTGCCCCATTGTCTGCACCGTCCGGATTTATGATATACACCTCTTTACCGTCGAAATCCACCTCTGATGCAGCACAGCCCAACAGCTGTGCACCGATTTTCTTTATATTTTCACGAAGCTCAAGTGCTGCATTCTGTGTGGCCATTCCTGTGATGTAGGTGGTTGATGAGGCATATGAACCCGAGTCATAAGGAGAAGCATCTGTATCCGCTCCAAACACTGTTATATCATCCGGCTCGCAGTCAAGTACCTCAGCCGCCATCTGCGCAAGTATTGTATCACAGCCTGTTCCCATGTCTGCCGCACCTATCATCATATTATAGGTGCCACAGTCTGAAAGCTTTAATGTACACGAGCCGACATCTACATTGGATATGCAGGAGCCCTGCATTGCAAGTGCCATGCCTGCCGCACGAACCTTGCCATTTCCCATGTCGCGGACAGGATACTTTTCTGCCCAATGGAAATTGTCCGCACAGTGCATTATGCATCTGTCGAGTGCACATGCATTGGCTGTCTCGCCAAAATATGCCGGCATAAACATGCCCTCGCGTACAATATTTTTCAAACGAAGTTCAACCGGGTCTATATGCAGCTTTTCTGCGAGCTCATTGACCGTTGATTCAAGTGCAAATATACCCTGTGTGGCTCCATAGCCTCTATATGCTCCTGCCGCCTGCACGTTTGTATACACAACATCACATGAAAATCTGGTTGCCTCGCAGCCTCCTGTATAAAGCGGAAGCGATTTATGACCGGAAAGTCCTACTGTTGTAGTACTATGCTCTCCGTATGCTCCACCATTTGACAGCGTATAAAGATCTATCGCCCTTATATGACCATCTTTCATCGCTCCGAGACGCACGGTGACTTCCATCTCATGACGCGGTGACGCGATAGTCTGACACTCTTTTCTGCTGTAGATTATCTTGCTCGGACGCTTTGTCCTCCAGGTAACAAATGCCGGATACACCTCACAGACCGCTGTCTGCTTGGCACCAAAGCCTCCTCCGATACGCGGCTTTTCAGCGCGCACCATAGACTTTGGAATATCGAGTGCATTTGCCAGTATTCGGCGCAGGTGGAAAACTATCTGTGTCGAGCTGATACAGTGAAGTCTGCCATATCTGTCTATCTCACAGTATGCCCTGCAGGTCTCCATATATGCCTGCTGCGCTGCCTTTATGCGATATGTGTGCTCAATTATCTCATCACACTCTGACAGAATTTTCTCCACGTTTCCATGCTCATCCTCCTCGTGGTGAATGAGATTGCGCTTTACATCGCCTGTATCTATGCTGGATGACCAGTCATCCTCAGGATGCACGAGCACCTTGTTATCCAGCGACTTTCTGAAGTCAAGCACCGGCTCAAGCACCGTGTACTTTACTTTTATCATGTTAAGAGCCTTGTCCACCGCCTTTTCAGATTCTCCGACCACTATAGCGACGGCGTCACCTACGCTTCTCACATGGCGATCAAGGATTAATCTGTCATATGGTGACGGCTCCGGAAAAGTCTGGCCTGCGATAGAAAAACGCTTTTTCGGAACATCCTCCCAGGTGTATACTGCGACCATGCCAGGCACCTTAAGAGCGATATCTGTCTTTACATCCTCGACAATTGCATTTGCATACGGGCTTCTAAGAAGCTTTATGACAAGCGCATCACGCGGTGTGATATCATCGGTAAATACCGGCTTTCCGAGTAAAAGCTGGCTCGAATCCTTTTTAGGTATACATTTTCCAACCGCGTGGTAATCCCTTCTGGCGCGGTTGAAGCTGTTTTCGTTAGTTTGATTTGTGCTCATCCTGCCACTCCTTTCCGATATCCTCTCCATAGACGCCTGCCTCAAGATTAAGAGGTGCGCCCTCCTTCTTACTGTTTAAGAAATTTCTGATTGAGCGCAGCTGACTCTGATATCCTGTACAACGGCACAGATTTCCTGAAAGATATTCAAGAATTTCCTCGTCAGTCGGGTCAGGATTTTCTCTCAGAAGCGCCACAATATTTACAATATAACCCGGATTACAGAAGCCACACTGATCCGCTCCCTGTGCAGCAAAAAATCCTGTAAACTGCTTAGCTTCCTCCTCAAGTCCCTCGAGGGTGTCCACCGCTCTGCCGTCTGCCCTGCCTATCGGCGTGCTGCATGACAGCACAGGCTTTCCATCCAGAAGCACTGTACAAAGCCCGCAGTTGCCTGACTCACAGCCTCTCTTCACCGAAAAGCAATTGTGCTTACGGCAAAAGTCTAAAAGGACCATATCCTGGTCTACCGAGTCGGTTATTAACTTTCCATTTAATTTTATTTTAACATCCATATATATGAATTCCTTCCTACTTAATGCTCGTGCTTAATATCATCGCAGATGTCAAGCGACTGTGTAACAGCGCGGCGTGTAAGCACCCTGCAGATTATCTCTCTGTACTCAGCCCCTGCCCTTATATTGCTTCCAAAACGGATATGCTCTGCAACATATTCGGCAAATTTATCTATTTTGGCATTGGTTTCGGAGTTATCTGTCAAGGCTGCATTACCATCTGTCTTTGCATCTGCTATGCCATCGAGTATGCCCTCCTCATCCCACACAGGCTCTGCCATATATGGTGATGCTCCGATAACCGCCACATACCTGCCGCTTCTGTTTGCCACTGCACATGTGAGCACCGGAAAGTCTGTTGACTGATTTCTCTGGCTTAAGTATACTACGCCCTTTGCATTTTTCGGTACTATTACTGACACAAGCACATCGCGCGTGGTTCTTGGAAGTGCCGCAAACTCGTCCAAATCCATAATTCCCGCCTTGTGAAGCTGCACCTTTGCTCCCAGTGCCCTGAAAATCGTCATGACATCTGAAAATCCGAATCTGCCCCAGATGCTTCCTCCAACAGTTGCCACATTTCTAAATTGCACTCCGACGATATGTCTGACCGACTCTGCGATTGCGCCGTGTGTATATGCATTCAGTGCTTCATGAGTCTCTATCTGCCTGAGTGTTGCATACGCACCGATTCTAAACTCGTTCTCATCCTGATCAATTCGGTCAAGCCCGAGGTCGCACAGATCAATTGCCGTGCCAAGCGTCTTATTTTTCATTTTGAGCCAGAGCATGCCGCCCAGCACAAAATTCGGTTTTTTCTGATAAAGCTCATAGGCTTCATCAAGGCTTTGCGCCCTCACATACTGATTGTAATAAAACATATTTTTCTCCTGTTATCCTGTTATATAGGTAACTATCAGTTACCTCATTTCGATTTCATACATCGCTTCCCACCTGATGTCATGCTCCTTCATAAAGGCTATGAGGCACTCTCTGTCAGAAAGCTCTGCTCTCCATGCCAGCCCGCAGCCCGCCGATATGACAGACGGAAGAGGAATCGTGCGTCCCGGAATACCACATGCCTTGCCCTTGATATCAAGCTTCAACGGTGCTGTGGTAGTCTCGAAGGTGATGATTAGCCGTTTTTTCTTTTCTCTTGCCAAATTTTTATCCATTACCTCACACCTTGCATAACTCTAAGGACTTACAATAAGAGATGCCCCAGCCATCTTTTCTGCGATATCATACATGTTGGTCACCTCTCCGACTGCAAGCTTATCTGACAGCTCATAGTAGTTCAGGCATGTTCCGCAGGTAAAAATTTTCACCCCACGGCTCTTAAGCTCCTTTAAATCCTCAAGTGACTCTGAGCCCTCACAGGTCAGCTTCGCTCCTCCATTGTAGAAAAGCATGGTTTCAGGCGGGTTGTCCTGCTGCGAAAGTGCGTAGATGAAGCCCTTTATAAGTACCTTGCCAAGCTCCTCGCTGCCCTCTCCCATATATGAAGAGCGGATTACAACAACCCTGTTATCTGCGGCCGGCCTGCATGCATACTGTGAAGCCTCGTCTGTATCCGAAAGCTCATCGGCATTTACAGCTTCAATTGTCAGCTTTACGCTGTAGCTTCCGTCGTCGAGCTTACTGCTATCACAGCTATAGCCCTTCTGTGCAGCCATCTTTTTTAAATTTTCCACTGCAACTTCATTGTCCACAAGTGTCTCCACCGTATCCGGCTGTGTGAGAGCCTCTATCGCCTTCTTTGTCTTTACAACCGGGATCGGACATGTATCCCCTATTGCATTTACTGTTATCATATTTATAATCCTCGTATTATATAGTAGTAGTTTTTATAGACCCTCTCCAAGGTCTTTACAAC
>OHIJ01000231.1_pt1 | contig 17582 bp, 16 predicted proteins | sample 1568331 | NCBI WGS metagenome assembly OHIJ01 (sample SAMEA3879501, study PRJEB24766) | human gut metagenome | biome: human-associated habitat; feature: feces | place: USA | collected 1985/1987
GAGAGCATCTGCCTTACAAGCAGAGGGTCACAGGTTCGAGCCCTGTAGGTCCCATTTATGCCGCAGTGGCGGAACTGGCAGACGCGCAGGACTTAAAATCCTGTTGTAGTGATACAGTACCGGTTCGATTCCGGTCTGCGGCATTCATTCAAAACACTTGACAAGAGTGTTATAATGAATGAGTAAATAAATATGTGTGTGTAGCTCAGCTGGATAGAGCACTTGGCTACGGACCAAGGTGTCGGGGGTTCGAATCCTCTCACGCACGTTATATAGTATAGAAAGAGCAGGTTGTAATACCTGCTCTTTCTATATTACAAATCGTCCACGGACGATTTGAACCCCAGGGTTCGTTCTACACTTCGTTGCGGTCGGCGCTAAGCGGAAGTCCACCGGACTTCCAGCGCCCTCTCACGCACGTTATATAATATAGAAAGAGCAGGTTGTAATACCTGCTCTTTCTATAATTGAGGCACGGAGTATTAATTCCGTGCCTCAATTGTTTTATCCGGATTACCTTTCTGTTGTAAAATAAAGGGCGTTATTTCAGTGCAGATATAATTTTGAAATACGGCTTGAAAAGGCTGTAATATTTCAGACCATCTGTCTCACCGTAGCTCTTTGTGATGGCAGATCTTATACCATTGAGATTCTTTGTTTTATTCTTGTTTTTTTCAAGAAAATCAACAAAATTTCCGGGATCATTAATATCACTGTGTGCGAAAATTATACCTGTAAAACGCTCTACCTTCTTTTTACGCGTGAGCTTCTCAGGCGTAAAAGAGTAGGATTTGTCTTTTATGGTTTTATAAATTATCTGACCCTGTTTCATACCATAAACATGAACCAGTGTCTCATGAAGCTTGAGCAGATTGTCTTTTCCCATACAGTTTAAGAAAGAATCTACCTCAAAATGGTCGAAGTCTTCAGATGCTGCTGATACTTCAGAAATATCTGATGTATCAATGGTGTCCATTGAGGCCTTAGCCTCAGCTACTTCTTTTTTATTTGAGTTGTTATTAGGTGCCTGTTCGTCAGTGAATGGTAAGTCATCATTAGTCATAAGCTTATCACTTGATGATAAGTCATCGTTAGTTGCAAGCTCATCACTTAACGGTTCACTGTCTGTATAGCTGCTATGATTGCCATCGAAAAGTTCACTCAGATTATAAGACTTTGAAGTGATAGCATCAGTATCAGTATCGGTATTGATATTGGTATTGATATTGGTATTGGTATTGGTAGTATCTTCCTTGGATGGAATATCTGCTACTACCTGATACTTGATGTTTTTCCTTCTCTGGACAGCCTGTTTGCAGAAATTCACATTGAATCTGCGTACAGCGTATCCCTTATCTTTCCAGAACCTTACAGCAGGGTCATAGCCTGTGTCATTGCTCATTATGATGTACTCATCAGCACATGACTCGGCTGATGCAGCATCACATTTGTTTTCACTGAATGAACCAGCGCATCCCATCAGATATCCCATATATGATACGAGCTGAAAATCAAGGGCATTCGTGCCCTCATAGGATTCCTCAAATCGGATATTTATTTTGTTATTTTCCATAAGTCTGATGACTGACATGTATGACATGTGAGGGGATTTCTTAGTGTAAAAAACAATAATTTCGTCGTCCTCATCTGCCATATCAAACAGCATCAGCCAGTTGTCGTTGACATTTTCGCTGTCTACTAAAAAGTGTCTGATAATAATCACCATTAATCCGGACAAAGGTATTGTAGCATGTGTAGGAGAAAATGGCAAATAATATAGATTTAAGTAAATGTTAACAATACAAAGAGTGCAACATATGATATAATTTTAATATATCTTGAAAATGAAGGGGGAATAGAGTTGGCAGATATTGAAATAAATAAATCAGATATTGATGAAGTTAATGATGTGATACAAGAAACAGATGAAGAAGCATATGCGTTGGATTCTGAATTTACAGAGAAAAAGGAATATAAAACAGTACAGAAATATGAGCTTGTGACGATTCTGTCGTATCTTATAGGTGTCAGAAATGAGATACTTGATCATATGTGCAGTGATGAGTATGTGGAGCTTTTAAACAGCTTAAGAGAAAATAAAAATGCGAGGATACTCAGATATCTGTGTAAGGCGCGTACAGGTCTGCTGCGCAACTATAAAAAAACAGACAATGAAATAAAATATAATCTGGGTAATATAAACAGGATGGAGTGGTTTGATGCAGAGAATATAAATAAGCTTGAGAGCTGGGAAGTGCATATTATATTGTATAATTCATCGGCTGACAAGTATTGCGTACATATTAACAAGCTGATAAATGAGCACGTGGATGCATGTAAAAAGCTTTTCCCAGACTGGATAAAATGGGAGTATATCAGGGATTTGTTTGTCATAGTGGATTATGAAAAGCCAAAGAAGCTAAAGGCAGAGTTTACTGTCTATAAAGAGCACAGAAAAGAGTATCCATATGGGATGTATATCCACTGGCGCCCGGATGGCAGGGGAAATTTGCTCAATTCTGACGGAAGGATTTTAAAGACAATATACAGACAGCATGGTGATTATTTCAACGACGGTTCAAAATACAGGGATGCAGTGGAAGATACAAAGGAAAATATATATGAGTTTATCCGTGAAAGCATGCGTGTTGTGATAGTTGTGGATTGTGAAAATTCTGATGTATACAAGCTGTATGGAGTATTAAAAAACTTAAATTCTGAGCAAATGTCCAAAATAGAAAAAATTATACTCTATGATGATTATCATACATCCTGTGGATGGGACTGGCTGGAAAAATTCATACATATCCCTGTATTCCATGAGGAGGTGGAGCGTGTGACAGACCGGAAGTCGCTTGTTGATATAAAGATGACTGCGGGAGTGTGTGAGGCATATTATAAGGACAACATAGACTCGTTTATTTTGTGCTCAAGTGATTCGGATTACTGGGGACTTATTTCATCTGTAAAGGATGCTCATTTCCTCGTGATGTACGAATATAGCAAGTGCGGACAGTCAATCAAGGATGCACTTACAAAACGATGTATTTTTCACTGTTCAATAGACGATTTCTATACAGGAAATGCAAGTGATTTAAAGAAAAAAGTCATGATAAATGAATTGAAAAATCTGACAAATGATATTGTCGGAAAGAATGGCTGGGAGATGACAAGACAGATATACGAGAGGACTAAAATTACATCGACAGAGCGAGAAATGAAGGATTTTTACAATAAATATGTTAAGTCATTGAGGTTAAAAATTAATGAGGACGGAGTATTCGAGATTGTGGTCAATGAATATTGATTATCGTAAAACTGTTTTATGTAATTATTGTCGGTCACACATGTATTGTGTGAAGGTTAAGCCTTATTTTAGCGGAAAGAGTGGGAAAGTATGATGAAACCGATGCTTGAAATCTGCTGTGGCAGCTTTTCGGATGTGAAAACAGCATATGAAAATGGTGCGGACAGGGTTGAACTGAACAGTGCCCTATATATGGGAGGGCTGACACCTACACTCGCCAATTTAATATATGCAAAGGAAAAATGCAATATACCGGTAGTGACAATGGTTCGTCCAAGGGGCGGCGGATTTTGCTATTCGGATGAAGAATACGACATTATGCTTATGGATGCAAAAATTCTTTTAGAGCATGGAGCAGACGGTATTGCGTTTGGATTTCTGACAGAGGAAAAAATGCTTGACAAAAAGCGCACGAAGGAAATGATAGAGCTCATTCATGAGTATGGCAGGGAGGCTGTGTTTCACCGCGCCTTTGACTGCATAGATAATCAGGACAGTGCAGCGGAGAGGCTTATTAGGCTTGGCGCAGATCGTATTCTCACAAGCGGTGGCGCAGCAAATGTATGGGATGGCAGAAAACAGCTTAAGCATCTTCAAAATCAATATGGAAAAGATATTACGATTCTGGCCGGAAGCGGCGTGAATGATACCGATGTGAGAGAGCTTATCGAATACACAGGTATTACGCAGGTGCACAGCTCGTGTGGCGCATGGAAGTGTGATGTGACAGCATCGGGCAATGCAGTGGATTTTTCGTATGATGAAGCGATGAAGAACTGCTATCAGTGTGCGGATGCAGGTAAGGTTAGGAAGCTTGCGGAAGTGATAAGTGGAGAGGAATATTAAAGCAAAAGATTATAGAATTTCGGAGGAAGCAATTAATGGCAGAGCAGGAAAATAGTAAGGATTTAATCAGTGTACTTTGGAGTGGCGCTGATGTACTTCGTTCAAAAATGGACGCGAATGAATATAAGAATTATCTTTTGGGAATTGTATTCTATAAATATCTATCAGATTCATTTTTGATAAGAGTATATGATTTGATAAATGATGAGAAGCCGGAATCGCTCAAGGCGGCACTTGAGGCATATAAAAATGAGTTGAAGGGTGAATATGCTAATGATTTACTTGATGAATTAAAGCAGGATCGTAAATATGTAATTGAGCCTGAGCTTACATATACATGTTTTGCAGAGGATGCAAGGAATAATTGCTTTAATCGTGAGCAATTGCAGAAAGCATTCAATAATATTGAGCAGAGCGGAGAGTTGTTTGTGGATTTGTTTTCCGACATTGATTTGTATTCGAGCAGGCTTGGAGCGGGAGACCAGAAACAAAGTGATACGATTGCAGAACTGATAAAGGTAATAGACCAGGCAGATTTGCTTAATTCCGATGGTGAAATACTTGGAGATGCATATGAATATCTGATAGGACAGTTTGCGTCAGAGACAGGTAAGAAGGCGGGAGAATTCTATACACCACAGGCAGTATCAAAAATTCTTACTAGAATAGCAATAACAGGACAGGAGAATGTGAAAGGTTTGTCAATCTATGACCCGTGTATGGGTTCGGGTTCGCTGCTTCTTAATGCAAAGAGATACTATAAAGGTGATACAAACTATATAAAGTATTATGGACAGGAACTGAACATGTCTACATATAATCTGGCAAGGATGAATATGTTCCTGCATGATGTGGCTGCAGAGAATCAGAATCTGCATCATGGAGATACTCTTGATGCAGACTGGCCAACTGGTGAGGAAACTGACTTTCACATGGTACTTATGAATCCGCCGTATTCTGCAAAATGGAGTGCTGCATCCGGATTTTTACAGGATGAAAGATTTTCAGAATATGGTGTGTTGGCGCCAAAATCAAAGGCTGATTATGCATTTTTACTTCATGGACTTTACCATCTGAAAAGCAATGGAACCATGGCAATCGTTTTGCCACATGGGGTACTTTTCAGAGGTGCAGCAGAGGGAAAAATAAGAGAAAAGCTCCTTCGTTCCGGAAACATATATGCGGTTATAGGATTGCCGGCTAATTTATTTTATAATACGTCTATTCCTACATGCATTGTTGTACTTAAAAAGCATAGAGATGGCAGAGATGTACTGTTTATTGATGCGTCAAAGAAGTTCATTAAGGGTAAAAAGCAAAACGAAATGTCGGATGAGCATATTGATGAAGTTATGGATTTGTATAACAGAAGAGAAACTGTAGACAAAGAATCCTATCTGGCAAGCTTTGAGGATATTGAAAAGAATGATTTTAACCTAAATATTCCGCGATATGTAGACAATTTTGAAAAGGAAGAGGAAGTCGATATAAATGGTCTGCTCGAGGATATGCAAAAAACAGATGACGAGATAGGAAAGGTAGAGGGTGAGTTTGTGAATCTACTAAAAGACCTGACATCGTCTGATGAAAATATAATGGCATCGTTGAATCGTTATATTGATATGATTGAGGGGTGATTTGTATGGAAAATCCAAAGATTAGATTTAAAGGGTTTACTAAGGATTGGGAACAGCGTAAGTTCGGAGAAGTAGTAGAAAAATATGAAGATCCAGTAGAGACTCCAACAGAGGGATACATGAGACTGGGAATTAGAAGTCATGCTAAAGGAACATTTCATAATTATGTTGAAAAAGGTAAGGAACTAGAAACGGCGAAAATGTTTCGTGTTGCTGCTGATAAGTTTATTGTAAATATTACATTTGGATGGGAACACGCAGTTGCAATTACAGATAAAAATGATGCTGGAAAGCTTGTTTCTCATAGGTTTCCGCAGTATAGCTTCAATGAAGGAATGATTCCAAAGTTTTTCAGATATTTGATTCTAGATGAAAGTTTCAAACATCATTTGGAACTTTCATCACCAGGCGGTGCAGGAAGAAACAGAGTTTTGAAATTAAATGAGATGCTTGAATACAAGATGAGTTTTCCATCAGAAGAGGAACAGAAAAAAATCGCATCTTATTTTGAGAAACTCGATCACCTCATCACTCTTCACCAGCGAAAGTGTGATCAGACAAAAAATCTGAAAAAATATATGCTTCAAAAAATGTTTCCACAAAATGGAGCAAAAGTTCCAGAGATTAGATTTGATGGATATACCTACGATTGGGAACAGCGTAAGTTGGGTGATATTGGTTCAACCTTCACTGGCTTGTCAGGAAAAACTAAAGAGGATTTTGGACATGGAGATGCACAGTTTATAACTTATATGAATGTGTTTTCTAACCCTGTAGCAAATCTTGAAATGACAGAAGCTGTAGAAATAGATGCTAAACAAAATTGTGTCAAGAAAGGAGATGTATTTTTTACTACATCTTCAGAAACGCCAGAAGAAGTAGGTATGTCCTGTGTAATGCCTGAAAATAAAGATAATATCTATCTTAACAGCTTTTGCTTTGGATACAGACCAACAGAGAAATTTGATTTAGATTATCTAGCATATGTTTTGCGAGCAGATTCTTTTAGACAAGAAATGACATTTTTAGCACAGGGAATTTCGAGATACAATATTTCAAAGAATAAGGTTATGGAGGTATCTATTCCTATTCCAAATTTAGAAGAACAAACTATGGTTGGTCAGTATTTTTCCAACCTAGATCACCTTATCACTCTTCACCAACGTAAGTGCGATGAACTTAAGAAAATGAAAAAATATATGTTACAAAATATGTTTATATAATCATTTGGGGTTAGAATTATGAGATATCTTGAAGAAAGGGAGGTTTAAGAATGTCACAGGTAATTAAAATGGATACAATAATTTTATACCACGGATCCCCTAACAAAATAGTAACACCGGTATTTGGCGGTGGAGACGATAAACATGATTATGGTCGTGGATTTTATCTGACAGAAAACATAGATTTAGCAAAAGAATGGGCGGTTTGCAGACCTAATGAACAGAATGGATGGGTTCATAAGTATGAGTTAAATACCAAGAATCTAAAAATTTTTGATTTTCAGGAGAAAGATGTTTTATCGTGGCTTGCAGAGCTTATGAAGCATCGCGATGCAGCGGATTCTAAGCGTTATAGGATGCTTGCTGCAAAGTTTATTGATAAATATGGTATTGATACTAACGTGTATGATGTGATAAAGGGATGGCGCGCAAATGCATCATATTTCTATATTGCAAAAGAATTTGTCCGAGATAATATTGATATAGATATTCTTGAGGAATTGCTTTCGTTAGGCGGATTGGGGATTCAGTATTGTATTAAGACAGAAAAAGCATATGCAAATTTACGCGAGATAGAAAGTGATTTACTTCAAGTGGAATACAATGAATTTAACAATAAGTATAATCAAAGAGATATTGAAGCAAGAAAAAATATGCGTGATCTAGTAGATTCAGATGCAAATAAAGTTACGAATGTTTTTAGTACATTGTTTTAGAGGTGAGAAAATGGGTGCATATTCAGAAGCGTATCTGGGTGATGTGGTGGAGAATCAAGGCAAATTATTTGATTTTGTGGCACAGTCTTATCCGGATAGTGATACAGAAGATTTTATAAATACGTATATGAAAAGTAAAACAAGAAAAAACATTGACGATGCGATGGCTTATGTTAACACTATGGATGCAAAAGAGCTGTGGAAATACTTTTCAGACACAGAAAAATATAAATTAAAGCAGGGGAAGGCAATCGAAGGGTTTATGCCGGATTGGATTGGTGAATTTTATGCTTATTATCAGTGGTATTATGATATTCCAAGCGCAGATGTAATAAATAAAGTACCGGTCGATTTTTTGAGGAAGGCTTATTATGGACTTCATGATTTAGAGCTTGATTTGGCGGTAAAAAAGGTAGGTAAAGTATAAATGAATATAGTTTGTTTTCATAATCCGGATGAAGAAAATGGATACCTCAGTAATTGGTATTTAAGTGAGTTTGAATGCGATGGAATAAGATTTTCATCAATGGAACAGTACATGATGTATCAAAAAGCAAATTGCTTTGGTGATACAAAAATAGCGGAGAAGATTCTTGTAACTACAGATGTTGCACAAATTAAGGCTTTGGGAAGAATGGTTTCAAATTATAATGAAACAATCTGGAATGGAAAGAGACAGATTGTTGTTTACAAGGGACTTTGTGCAAAATTTCAAAACCATGAATTGAAATCCAGACTAAAAGCTACAGGAGATGCGGTTTTAGCGGAATGTGCTGTGAGGGATTGCATATGGGGAATTGGATTGTCGATGACAGATCCTAAAAGACTGGAAATGGAAAAGTGGAGAGGACAGAATCTGCTTGGGTTTGCACTTATGATGGTGAGAGATGGAATATAAAATGTGAAAAATTTTGATTACTTTTAAGAGCATTCATCCGTGCTTTTAATTATTTTTAGGCGTGGGACAATTTGACTCACGCCTTTTATATTATAAGTGATGAATAGTGGCATCACTCGTTTTTAACGTAAGTCCATTGTGATATGGTGAATAAAACCAAAAGTTTGGGAACAGCGTAAGTTGGGTGATTATCTTGAAGTATCAAAAGAAAAGAACAGAGATGAAGGATTTGGAAAAGAAGATGTTTTATCTGTTTCAGGTGAGTTTGGAATAGTAAATCAGATAGAATTTCAAGGTAGATCATTTGCTGGAGCATCAGTAAAAAATTATGGTGTAGTGGAAGTTTTTGATATTGTCTATACGAAATCTCCGTTAAAATCAAATCCATACGGGATTATTAAGACTAACAAAGGAAAAGCTGGAATTGTATCAACTTTATATGCAGTATATAAGCCAAAAAATAATGTTGATTCTGAATTTATTCAGATATATTTTGAGTTAGATTCTCGTATGAATTCATATATGCATCCATTGGTAAATAAAGGGGCTAAAAATGACATGAAGGTATCTGATGAGAATGCTTTAAAAGGACCTGTTATTTTCCCTAGGATAGAAGAACAGAAGATGATTTCACAGTATTTTTCGAATCTCGACCACCTCATCACTCTTCACCAGCGCCAGCACAAATTACATCTGAACATGCTTTTATAAACTGTTTTTTATCGTAAGTAATATCGTATCTATACAATAGTTACCACAAAGCAAGCCTAATTATGTTTACATCAGCGTAAGCAGTACTAATAAAGGAGGTAGCGTATGCTAGAGGATATGAGCAAGGATGCATTATTTTACAACTATTACGCACAGTGGATAGAAGTGTATAAGAAAGATGCAATTCGTGAAGCCACTATGGCAAAGTACAGGATGACTCAAAAGTGGGTGGAGAAGCTGGCTCCGGAGCTTAAGGTTTGTGAGCTGACAAGGACCGCGTATCAGAAGATACTAAATGATTACGCAAAGGAGCATGAGAGACAGACAACACTTGACTTCCATCATCAGCTAAAGGGTGCGGTAATGGACGCTGTGGATGAGGGGCTGATAGAGCGTGATCCGACCAGAAAGGCTATCATCAAGGGTAAGACACCACGTGAGAAAAAGATTAAATATCTCAATCAGTTTGAGTTGCATACTTTGATAGCTGATCTGGATATAAAGGAAGAGCCGAACTGGGACTGGTTTATTTTGCTTGTGGCAAAGACAGGGATGCGTTTTTCAGAGGCGCTTGCCATCACACCGAAGGATTTTGATTTTGGAAGACAAACACTTTCTATAAGTAAGACGTGGGATTATAAGGGTAAGGGCGGTTTTCTACCGACGAAGAATAAGTCATCTGTGAGAAAGATTCAGATTGACTGGCAGATAGTAGTAAAGTTTTCTGAGCTGGTAAAAGGGTTGCCGGAGGACGAGCCTATATTTGTAGGAGAGGAAAAGATTTATAATTCAACCGTCAATGATGCTCTCACCAGACACTGTAAGGCCTGTGGGATATCGGAGATTTCCATTCACGGACTTAGACACCCGTATGTCAAGCCCACGACAAAAAAATTTATAACTTTTTTTGAAGTTTTTCGGGCAGCCTCATAGCTGCCCATAGCTGTTTCAAATGGGTGTTCACGGTTATACCTCCTTTTCAGATTCCTTTGTTTCTAAGAAATCCTGTGTTGCATATTCAATCTCAATCCGCTCTCCTGGAAAGACGTAAACTTTGTTGATAAGCCGGTCAATCAGAGCTTTTGTCAGCATATTGGCGTTTCCGACTTCCTGCATAATTTCCTGTTGTTTCAACTTGATTTCATAATCACTTTTTATCTGCTTTGTCTGTGCAGTAATGACAGCATGAACATTTTTGGCTTGTACCAGTTCCGTGTCATAAACCGCTTTTCGTGTTCGATAGGTTTCCAAATCAATCTCTCCAAGCGCATACTGCTCATAAAGATGCCGCTTGCTGTCTTGAATAGAACGGAGTTTTTCTTCATGTTCGGCCTGCTGGACTGTCTGCAAATCCAATTTATCCTTATTGCTGTCAATTCCCAATGCCGGACACATTTGAGCCCGAATTGTTTCAAATACAACCTGCTCCAGATCAGCCATCTTTATGCGCACACCATGACAAGGAAGCGTTTCAGCCACCTCGGAATGACGGCAATAAAACCACGCACCATTTCGTAGAGACATTGCATGATCGCAGCATCCACAGAATACCTTACCGCGGAGCAGATAATCACGCGGTTTTTTATTTGACAGAGAGAAACGCTTAATTGAAGCATTGGCTTTCTCAAATAGATCCACACTTACAATAGCCGGATGATGGTTCGGTATTTTGAACCACTCACTTTCATCCTTTAACTGTGTATGTCGGCTGCCAATCTCTTTCACCTTTCTCTTGCCAATTACATAGGTACCGATATATCTTTGATCTTCTAAAATACGCAGGACCGTTGATGTACTCCAAACGCCGTTTGTTCGGGAAACATTGTAATAGTCCTTGCCTTTAAGTTTGCGATATTCCCCAGGGGTGGGGATATTCATGGCATACAGTTTTCTTGTGATCTCGGCTGCGGTGTTGCCTTCAGACGCCCATTGAAATATCATCTGCACATTCGAGGCAACATCCTCGTCCGGTTCCATACGTCCGTCTGCACTCTTGCGATAGCCGTAAGGACAGATGACACTCTGATATTCCCCACGACTCATTTTTGCGTATTTTGCACTTTTGGTTTTCATGGACATATCCCGGCTATAACACTCGCTGATAAGATACTTGAAAGCAATATCAATCCCTCCGGTATCACCTTTGAAATTAGCTGTGTCAAAATCATCACTGACGGAAATAAAACGGGTGTGGTAAAGAGGAAATACCCGCTCAATAAAATAGCCGGTTTCAATGCTGTTACGTCCAAATCGGGAAAGGTCTTTTACAATAATACAGTTGATTTTTCCGGCCTGAACCATTGTTAAAAGTTCCTGCACCGCCGGACGCTCAAAGTTTGTCCCCGTATGACCATTGTCAATAAATTCCAAAATCTCGCTGTTATCCCATTCCGGCAGAGACATAGCTTTTTCACGAAGAATCAGTTTTTGATTTGGTATGCTCAAACTTTCAGTTTTGAAATCTTCCACAGAAAGACGGATATAAAGAGCAATCACATAGTTGCGCACGGTTCCACCGCCTTTCCCTGAAATTCATTTTTGAAACGGAAGGTCACATGAATATTCCGCTCGTGGTCTATCTCAATTCGTTCAATGAGCCGTTCAATCAGTTCCGCAGTCAGCACATGATCCTGTGCCAGTGTTTTTGCATCCTTTTCCATTGCACGGTATCTGGCAAGCTGGTTGTCCAGGGAGTCCATAGATTTTTCAAATACTTCAATCTCACCAGACAGAGCATTGATAGCATGTTCATAATCCGCTTTCAATTCAAAGTATTCGTCATTTGTCAAAATACCCTGTACAAAATTTTCATATAGGCCACGGATCAGCCGGCGTGTTTTTTCAATTTCCTGCCGTTTGGCCGACATCTGAATTTTCAGCTTATCTTTTTCCTGTTTTTGTCTTGCCTCCAACTGAAAGAGTGGCAGCGACATTCCCAGCGCAACTGTCAGCTCTTTTTCAAGAATAGCCGTAACAGTAGAAATCAGTTCTTTCTCCTGTATCATCGCACCTTTGCAGCTATCTTTTTCTACCCGGCTGTTTGTAAGGCAGTGGAACCAGTAAGTGTCGGGTCCTTTCCGGCGCTCGGCGCGTTGCCTGTGAAGGCTTCTGCCACAATCAGCACAGAACACTTTACCTTTGAAAATGTTTGGTGTGTAGGGACGTTTTGGAGTTGCTTTGCTTTCTTCACAGATCTGTTTTCTGTATTCCTGAACTGCATTAAACAACTCATGGCTGATGATCGGTTCATGGGTGCATTTTGCAATAATCAGATTATCTTCTCCAGCCTTGACCTGCTGATGATCTACAATCTTTGTTTTTCCTTGCACCAGATCACCTGTATAGACTTCGCTTTCTAAAATTTTCATCACTGTACGGGTCTGCCATTTGCCGCTTCCAATCAGACCCGGACTGGTAATCTCGCCAGTGGCCTTTTTATAATGGCTCGGTGCCGGAATTCCCATCTCATTTAGATTGCGGACAATCCGGTTCAGTGCCACATGCTCATGTGCCCATTCAAAAATCTGTTTTACCACAGGGGCAGTATTTTCATCAATCAGAAGTTTATGGCAATTATCAGGATCTTTCCTGTAACCGTAAGGTGCCCGTGCACCAATATAGTCGCCATCTTTCATAGCCTGCCGCGCTTGTGCTTTGATTTTTCGTCCAATGTCCAGAGCATAGGCTTCATTGATCATATTTTTCAAAGGCAGCATGATACCGCCATGAAGATTTCCGGAATCCGCTGTATCAAACTGATCCGTAACAGCAATGAAACGAACATTATGAGCATGGAAATACTGTTCGATATAATAACCTGTGTCAATAGAATTTCGCCCTAATCGGGAAAGATCCTTAACAATCACACAGTTAATGTGGCCTGCTTCAATATCAGATAGCATTTGCTGAAATCCAGGGCGGTGAAAATTTGTCCCTGTCGCTCCGTTGTCGATATAGGTATCATACACAACGAAGTCCGGTTTATCTGAAAGAAAGTCATTCAGTACCAGCTTTTGATTTTCTACTGAGCAGCCCCGCTTTTTGTTATCCTCCACAGAAAGACGGATATACAGAGCTACATGTACATATAAAGATGGTGCCGGCATAGGTGCCGCCGTCTGTTTTCTGCTTTTTCTTGCCATTTAGCCCACCATCCTTTCTTCATTTTTTGTAGCAATCTGTTCCGCCAAAGAGATTGCTTTCTGATATTCATCCTGGTAATTAAATTCAATATGCAGTTCATCTTTACCCATTACCCGTATGCTTCGGATAAGCTGCATGACTGCCCGGCGGTCAATATCCTCCATAGTAGAAAATCTCATAAAATGGTTGATCCAACGATTTCGTTCGCTTCGGTTTTCCAATACATCTGTAAGTTTATCGTTCCATTCAGCGATTGCCTTTTGGAACAGTTCAATATCTGCATTGTATTTTCGCTTATAAGAGAGAAATTCTTCCTTTGTCAGAATTCCACTCACCAGATTTTCATAGAGTTTTGCCTTAAAGCCCTCGGTCTGTGCTACACGCTTTTCATTTACTCTGATCTGTGCGGCATATTCCTGTGCCAATTCCCGGTTGATCCGTTCCTGACTGATACTGGACAGCAGGGCATCCAGAGAAGCAACATTTTCAATATGTCCTTTCAAACTGTCCTGCACACATTCAATCAGATCCGACTCTTTCAGCATGACCGACGATGTGCAGCCATTCTTTTTGCCGGTCGGGCAGTAATAATAGTGATACTCTTTATCTTTATAGCGGTTCGTCTTGCGGGTCATACGGCAGCCACAGCAGCCGCAGATCAAAATACCGGAAAAAAGGTAAACCTTATCCGATTTGGGAGAAGTCCTTGTGTCAATCCTGCGGAGCCGTTGCACCAGATCAAAATCGTGCTTTTGTATGATCGCTTCATGGGTTCCCTCCACACGAATCCATTCCGAAGAAGGTTTGTCCTCACGCTCTTTTAATTTGAAATGGGGCGTTGTCTGCTTGCCCTGGACCAGTGTTCCGGTGTAAGTTTCATCCTGTAAAATGCGGATGATTGTAGTTGCAGACCATTTGCAATCCTTTCGGTCTGTATAGCCACCTTTTGCATGAGGCATTCCGTGATTGCGCTTATACGCCAAAGGTGAAAGAATTCCTAATCGGTTCAGTTCATCCGCTATATGGGAAGCGCTGAATCCTTCCAGCCGTTTTCTGAAAATATCCCGCACAACATTGGCAGCATATTCGTCTACTTCCAGGCTCTTGTGTTTATCGCCGACTTTCACATAACCATAGATGGTAAAAGCACCTACAAAATCCCCGCTGCGCCGTTTTACTTCCAGGGCGCTCCGTGTCTTAACAGAAATATCCCGACAGTAAGCCTCATTCATAATGTTTTTGACAGAAACCGTGAGATCATCGGCAGCGTCATTTTCTGTGTCCACATTATCGTTAATTGCGATAAAACGCACTCCATAGGCTGGAAATACCCTGCGCATATAACGGCCTGTTTCTATGTACTCACGACCTAAGCGGGAGAGGTCTTTGACAATCACGCAGTTAGCTTCGCCTTGTTCGATCATCCGCATCATTTCCTGAAATGCCGGGCGATCAAACAAAACACCACTATAACCATCGTCAATTTTTTCTGCCACAACCTCAATTTCCGGGTGTCGGGCTATGTAGTCATCGATCAGGCGCCGCTGGTTAGCAACGCTGTCACTTTCTACTGTTTTATCATCCGTATAAGAAAGACGGATGTACTTAATCGCTTTGTAAACCTGCATAAAAAAACACTCCTTTCGTTGCACAGAAAAATCCCCGCAATTCAAGAAGTGTGGTTAATCCATATTCAATTCCTTTTCCGATTCTTATTCTACCATGCTTTTACGGAAAAGTCAGCCCCTTTCTTAAAATTGCAGCTATCGCAAAATACCTTTGATACATTCTTCCAGGGTAGCACCTTCAGCAGAAAAGCTGGCCTGTACAGTAAAACGCCCACACTTAAAATGGTATGGATTTTTGATTTGCTGAACGAATTCTGCAATTCGTTCATCACGGGAAAGTTCTTTGTTGACAGAGACATCCCGAATGTCTACCAGTGTACCCACTTCACTGACAATGGTATTCAATTCCATAGTATCAACTCCCTTCTGAAAACTGTGTTATCAAAACCACATGAATAGGTCGGATCTATGGTTATTACACACATAAATCCGGCCCATTATATCTGATTTCGATTTTACTGCCGTATTTGCCACGCACCCCGGCAAGTCCTTCTGTTATAAGGACGGGGCTGTTACAGGCTGCGGATAGCGTCACCGCATCATAGTCCCGCATACGCCGCCGCTTTGCCAGAGCAAGCAAACGCCGCAGGAACTCTCCCCAAGTCTTTAGGAAGCTGTGAAGAAGTACCATTATGATCTGCGTCGTTATCGCGTCCGGCCTGCCACAGCCGGTTTCGTAGGTTGCGTTTATCGCTCGGACAGCCTGGATTCATCACCTCCTTAGGCCGCCTGTCACCGCGCCGCCCCATCTGCCGCTCGGAACACAGAATGAAGTACCTGTAACAGCGTATATTCGGTTGTCAAGGAACAAGCAAGGGGCATGGCAGACAAATTGATATTGCAGTTGGGGTGGGAGGATGTATATGCTTCCTTACCACACCCGTCCAGCTTGTCCCGCCGAATATGTCCCTCTACTATTCAGTACATTTTTAGGGGCAAAGTTGCCGTCTGTTATAAAATTTCTTTGAAATATTTTTCCAGACTACGCAATCCGGCTTCGATAGAACGGGTGATCCGGCTTTTGTGTGTTCCTTCCGCTTTGGCAATATCTGCTTTGCTCATGCCAAGAAAAAAGTGTGCATAGATTCGTTGGCGCTGCTTTACCGGAAGTTTGGAAAGACCTTTATAAATCAACTCCGTCATTTGGCGCTGTTCCCAAATTTCTGCCGGGTTAAGAGGCTTTTGCAATATCTCACGCTCAATACCTTCGTCTCGATCCAGAGAGTAAAATGCTTTATAGCGGTATGTACGAATCCGATAGGCTTCTTCCAACAACATATATTCCCGAAGCAACAAAGCAACTTCATCCGGCACCTCAACGATCATGTCCTGTGTATAATACGGGTAATAATCCCGAAGATTGATTTTCTTCATAGTAATTTCCTCCAATTTCGATGTTTGAGTTGATGGCAAAAATCGAAATCAGAGGGTGGGCTGCGGCAGCGATAAGGTCTAAGTCTCTTTCTGATTAAAAAAAGGGTACAAAAAAGCGCGCCCGTACAAAGAACAGGCGCGCCAAAGCAGCAGTATAAAATTTTTCCGGGAGGTTGACAGCGAAAATGCTCAAACTTTGTCGAAACCAAAAACGCCGCAATCCATACGAGCTGGACTACGACGTATAGGTGACTGAATGTAAAGCAGTTTATCTGCAGATCTGTGTTGCATAGACGCATAGGCATTTCCTCCCATCAAGGAGGAACCTGAATCGGCTGCTTGATACCTCCTTGGGAGAAAATTATATCGGTTATGTTTCCTTTATCAGTCCGCAGATATTCGCTTTTTACTCTTTATATTCGCAATTTTCTACATATTCCGCTCTTAGAATATATGCTGCAAAAAGCAAGCCCACAAGGGGAAACAACACCTTGTGGGCTCATGTTATAGATGTTCAAATTTATAGCCGATCCCGGCGACACTCTCAATATAGTTTGGAAGATCCGGTTCAAAGCGCAACTTCTTACGCAGCTTACTTATATGATTATGAATCGCTTTTCTCGAATAGAAATCACAATCCTCTTTCCAAACCAAATCGGTAATCAGTTCGTAAGTAAAAACACGTTTGGGATTGGCAATGAGTAATGCCAGTATATCAAACTCCTTACTTGTCAGGTTGATAATCCGTTCACGAACCCTGACAGTACGGTGTTCCAGGCATAGATAAAGCTCGCCTTCTTGTATTTCTGTCAGAGGATTTTTCTCTGCTGTGGAAGAAGTGTGACAGGAATTGAATACTGTTCCATGACAGACTCCTTGTTCCAAAATATATTGCATTAGAGCATTCTTTTGTTCCTCGTTAAGAAGCAGAAATAACTTTTCGCCAATCTGTTTGCCGGATTCTTCTATATCAAAAACAGCTAATGTCCCATCACATCATCACCTCCATAAAATTTTTCAATTACTCCACAAAGAACAAAACCTGCCGGATCAGCTCCGGGATATTGACCGGGGCGGTGATATAGTCGTTCACGCCCTC
>OHIJ01000242.1_pt1 | contig 15766 bp, 10 predicted proteins | sample 1568331 | NCBI WGS metagenome assembly OHIJ01 (sample SAMEA3879501, study PRJEB24766) | human gut metagenome | biome: human-associated habitat; feature: feces | place: USA | collected 1985/1987
GTTACTGATAACGTTGACACTAAGATTCCTGCCTCTGCTGTCCGTTACAGCATCAGCAAGCTGTCCGGCTGACTTTCCGATCTTAGTGCCTTGATTAAAATTTTCGGCTGATCCATCTGCTCCGACTGTCACAAGCTGCTGTTCTGTAAGTGTACCGTATTTCAGCAGACAGTCGATGTCCGCTTTTAGATGAATTTCAATTCTGTTTTCAAAGACCACTATCTTGTCAATTATAAAATTCAGATCGTTCTTGTCAAGAGAGTGCTTGTTAATGATGTCATCGAAAATCTCCAGCACGGTTCTTGCGGTGCGGTTCACTCTGACAACTGTGTTGTGCTTGTCCACTGCAAGCTGCATCTGATTTTTCAGTCCCTCGATACGCAGAGTAAGCTCGTCTATCATCTCGGTGTAGGTCTCCTCGATTATCTCCGCACGGTCGGGGTGTTTCATAACATCCCTCGCCTGCTGTCGGGTGAGCATTTTCATTTCCGCCTTTGCGTCCTCTATCTGCCCCTTAATCACGTCAACGGTGGACTGACTGCTTTTCGTTTCATGCTGTTCTTTAGCAATGGACTCCTGCAAGCGTTCGATCATCTCTGCGGAGTTGTCACGCACCTTTTTGATATAGCTTTTCAGCAGATCGTCCAGCATATCAACTCTGGTATGGTGCGAGGTACAGCCTTTTGTTCCTCGCTTGTGGTAGGTTCCGCAGGTGTAGGCAGGAGCAAGATCGTTACGGCTCATTGCGAACATGGGTGAGCCGCAGTCTCCGCAGAAAAGATAGCCCGAGTACACATTGTCGTACTTTTTCACTCCCCGATAGTGAGAGGTCGTACGCTTCTTCAGCTGCTCCTGAGCCAGAGCGAACACCTTGTAATCGACGATAGGAGTGTGATTATTTTCAAATACTATGTGGTCTGTTTCGTCCTGCTTGACCTCCCCGCCGTTTATCTTCTTACGCCTGTACTTGCCCTGACGTAGCGTGCCGATATAAAAATCGTTCTGCAATATCTCGCTGACGGTGATGATACTCCATGTCTGCTTGACCTCACGCTTGCATTCCTCGCCTTTAGCCTCCCTGCGCATTTTCTCACACATTCGGGGTGTGGGAATATGCTTGTCCGTAAGATAGTTGGCGATTTTTTTGTAGCCCCAGCCGCTGTTGTACTTATCAAACACATCACGAACTACCTCCGCCGCAGGCTCGTCTACCTCGAACTGCATAGTCTTGTTGTTTATCATAACGTAGCCGTAGGGCACGGCGCATATCCACTTGCCCTCCTCCTGACGGCGTTTGATGACCGATTTGACCTTTTTGGACGTATCGGTAACGGGCATTTCATTGATAAGAAAGCGGAACTGAATTGCCGTCCAGTCGTCATAGGTAGGATAATCAATGTTATCGCCAATCGAGATAATCCTCATTCCTGCGTCACGCAGATCTTCCAATTCCACCAGTCCCTTGCTGTTTCGTCGGGAAAATCTGGAGAAGTCCTTGATGATCAGAATATCGTACTCTAATCGAAGCATTTTCTTTCGCAGCTCCTGATAGCCCTCACGCTGTTCAAACGTATATCCCGATCGGTCACGGTCCTCATAGAAATCAAGCGTGCTGTCTGGAAACTTGCGTTTAACAAAGTCGGCTATGATAGCTTTTTGGTTTTCTATCGAGGTGTTGTCTCTGTCCATTTCCTCGTCGACAGAAATTCGGCAATAGCCTGCTATGCTGTACTTTATGCTCATTGTTTCACCCTTTCAATGTTGATTATTTTTTCGGTTCGGTTTTACCTTTGCGAATACTTACAATGTTGTCAGAAATATTCGTTTTAATTTATATCAATATTGTATCATATATCTTTCAGAATTGCAATAGGCAAAGGCAATAAATATCCGAGTGAAGATTTTATGACTTTGCCGCAATTTATGTTTTTTTACGTCAGTTATGTACGGTGCGCCTGATTGCGCACCACAAATCATAGGCAGAGGTTGTGCTCTATCAATCCCTCCGTGCAGTCAAACAAGTCGTTGTCCCCCGACATAAATACGGCAACCTTGTATTTTTTATCGCTGTACTTGTCTGCAGTATTCTGCACGAATTCGCTGATACTATCGTCCTCCTGCTCCTGATTTGTCAGCCAGATCTCTACGATCCGCTTATTTTCACTGACGTTAATTTCCAATAGGCAACACTCCTTTTGATTCATTTTTGACTTTGGGATTTAAGTTATTCAATTTTGAAAAATGCGGCAATGTCCTTTGATTTTCTGTTACGACTCCTGAAATCACACCGATTTTACGTGATTTTCAGTACTTACGACCCCTGAATTCTTCAAACCTCGAATTTATGACCCCATAAAAATTATGCACAACAATTTTGCTGAAACTGCGTATTTTCGGCACTTTTGCGGTCAGCTTTGCTGTCCGCTGTGACTGCATCGGGGGCTTACGACCCCGATGCTTTAACTTGCTTTACAATATTTCGATTTGCTTTAACCTCTGCATATCGGTGATCGTGCAATACTGACAGGAGCAATTTTTACCGGACTTTCATTCTCTCATCAGAAATCACCGTTAACCGCCTCGGACGTCGCACACATTCGGCGTGTATGGGCTTTAACCAACATAGGTGTGGCAAGGATACCGCCGAGAATCGGCAGGCTCACACGGGCGAGATTTCGGCGTTTCTTGCCGTGCGCAGTTCGTTACTCACCGCAGAGTATTCAATCAAGCGACTGGTTTCGTTACTTACCTCATCACAGAATTCAGCGTCTATAATATCATCTTCTTTCATAGCCTTTTCATAAAATTTCGATATCAAATCTGCCGCCTTATCAGGATGGTCCAGACAGTAGTTCCAGAACTGATAACATTGTATTTCCATTAGCTTACGCTTAAGCTTTTCGGGATTGCCGTCGCACTCCGCAAGAACCTTCGGCGTAACATAAAATCCGTACTTCCTTATCGTCGGGAGCACCTCGTCGCATATCCAAGCACGAAACTGTCTGCCGATCGGTAACCTTGAATTGAAAATCAGCGAATACAGATCTCCCTCGCTGATATAATTCTTCACGATAGTTTTTAACGGACTTTGCGGATGCGGAACAGTAAGCTTTATTGGCTCGTCGCAATGGTCTATGATAGCTTTTCTCGGATTGTGATATCCGAGAACCTTTGCACACTCCGATGCGGGGAAGTACAGCTTTCCGTTAACTTCAACACACTCAAGCTGACCGAACTCTGTGTCCACAAAAGGATTACCATCAATTATCATTAATTTTTTCAACTTCATAAAAATTCCTTTCCATAGCAGAAAAATGAAAATCGCAGATGCGCAATTTGATATTCCGCCTCCATTTCGTTACGCACCTACCAATACTTATCTCTACTATACATTCTTTCTTCTGCTATATTAATATTATTAGTATGTTATATTAAAGGTATGTCTATGTGACACGGAGGGTATCGCAATTTATGTAATTCTGACCGCGTTGCCAATTCGTTACATACCACATTGAATTTATTTAGACAACAAAAAAGCTCGCACATATTTCAAGTTCACGATTAGTGCAAAAGGATATAATTATCCCGTTGCTATCAAAATCGTGCCTTAAATATGTACGAGCATTAAGCTCTAAAAGTATTTGCCGATATGTTTATGTAAGTAAAAGGCACTTATTTATTAAATTGTAATTTTATGTTAAATGCTGTTGTTTCTATTTGATATTATAGCATTAGAACACTCGTTTGTCAAGGGCTGATAAAAAACTTTTTGGCACTCCAATATTTTTATTCTCGGAGAGCGCTTTGTTTTGAACTACAAGTATATCACACAATGCTACAAAATTCAGTAACCAACTTAAAGCATAAGCAATAAACCTTTAAAATGGACTTGACTTCTCCCTAAAACAGAGTTAACATACGACAAAATGTGCAGTATACGCCGAAATTATCTTATAATATACCACTATAAGAAAAAAAAATCAATCCACGGATTGACTAAAACTGACAAAATTTACTGTATGTTTTGTACAAATTCAACGAACGAAATCTCACAATCTGTATATTTAATTGCAAAATATCAAGGATTTTAGGCTGTTTTTAACTCTTTTTTCTTCTATTTCTGGTCAAAAATCTCGTCAAAACGGGTGTATACTTAAAGTACATATTTTAAGGAGGTTTCGCCATGTCAAGACGAGGAAAAAACATATTCAAACGCAAGGACGGTCGCTGGGAGGGCAGGTATATTTCAAGTTACATGGAAAACGGTAGAGCAAAGTATTCGTCTGTTTACGCTTACAGCTATGTGGAATGTTCGCAGAAACTACAGCTTGCTAAAGTTGATTTGTTGCCGAAAAACGATCCGATAACGGTATCAGAACTGTTCTCGGTATGGCTTGCAAGTCGCAAAAATAGCATTAAATCATCAACCTATGTCAGTTATCGCACTATGTATCAGAATTACATCGCTGCGCCGTTCGGAGATATGCGTGTTGGCAGAGTGACTTCATTTATAATCAATCGCTATGTGTCCGAACTGTTGGAATGCGGCGGAGATGACGGAAAAGGGCTTTCATCAAGGAGCGTGCAGGCAATTCTGATCATGATGAAATCTGTATTCGCATACGGAGAAACTGAATACAAGCTAGATGACCCTGCTAAAAATGTATCGCTGCCAAAATCGGAACATAAGGAAATTGAGGTTTTTACAAGCGTTGAAATGGCAAAAATCCGTCAAAATGCTTTGTGTGATGACTGTCAAATACTTGGCGTTCTGCTGTGTCTTTATACGGGTCTGAGAATAGGCGAGATATGCGCTTTGAAATGGCAGGATATTGACCTTGTAAATCAGGTAATTCATGTATGGAAAACGCTCCAGCGGATTAAAAATCCGAACGGAATTAGTCCTAAAACTATTGTAATAATCGATGAGCCTAAGAGTGCAAAGTCTATCCGTGATATTCCTATTCCGACTTTTATGCTGTCGCAGATTGCTAAAATCAAACGAAATGTCAATCCTGACTGCTACTTCCTGACTTGCTCTTTGAATTATACCGAACCGAGGACTTATCAGTACAGGTACAAAACTTTTCTGAAACACATTGGTGTAACGTATAAGAATTTTCATGTTCTGCGGCATACCTTTGCTACGGAGTGCATTCGGCTTGGGATTGATGTAAAGACGGTCAGTGAGCTGCTGGGTCATGCAAGCGTGAAAATTACTCTTGAAAGATATGTGCATTCCAACATGGATATGAAGCGTAAACAGCTTGAAAAACTGTATGCTTATGTTTAGCTTTTCTTTTTTATTTCTGGTCAGAATTGTGGTTGGAAAGCTCCGCAAAGCCTTGATTTATCGGGGATTGCGGGGCTCTTTTTCTTATAGTGGTATATTATAAGATAGGTATAGACACTTAGATTTATTCAAGTGAAGGAGCTTTATTATGTTTTGCAAAAAATGCGGAAAGAAATTATCAGACAACACAGTTATTTGTCCCGTTTGCGGAGAACCTACGGGAATGCAGCCGACGCCTTTCCCTCAACCAAAACCTACGGGAATGATGCCGCCTTACACTCCACCACAGCCACCCATTCATCCGGATCCTGCCACTCAGGTGAGTTATTGCCGTAAATGCGGTGCTGCTTTGCCTTATGGGCAGACTCTATGCAGCAATTGCCAAGCAGGTCAACTAACCGGGCAAAACCCGAAAGTAATAACATTTATGATCTCACTCTTATTATTCTATATGAAAGGTGAGATTAGAATGGAACAGAATTTTATTAAAACCAAACTTCCGAATGCGATTTTATTCATACCATTTGGCACTAAACGAAAAAGTATTCCTATTAATCAAATTTCATCAGTCAATTCAAATTTCTCATTGAATCCAAAATCCTTTATTTGCGGACTTGTTGCTTTAATTGCTGCCATTATATGCTTAGGTGGATCTCCTGCATGGGGAATTATATTGTTATTACTGGCAGCATTGTATATTATAGATTCTTTTACAACAATGCTTGTCATAGAAAAGACATCGGGAAACGTAGAAGAAATTCCATTTTACATTATGGAAAAAACAAAATGTGAAAACATTGAAGAGATGATAAATCAGATTATTTCTCAAAGAATGTATTCAACCATGCAAAATAATTTTTAGGAAGTGACCAGCTATGTTTTGCAAAAAATGCGGAAAGAAATTATCAGACAACACAGTTATTTGTCCCGTTTGCGGAGAACCTACGGGAAAGCAGCCACGCCCTCAGCCGCAGCCTGCTCCTGCCCCTCAGGTGAGTTATTGTCCTAAATGCGGTAATGCCGTTGCACCTAATGCGGAATTCTGTCTACATTGCGGATGTGTTTTAAATAACTTCAACCCTCAAGATGGAGGATTTGCAGCAATAATGAAAACTAATAAAAAACGTAATATACTTATTGCTATTATATTAATGTTGTTTATTGTTATAATTGCTTTTATTTTATTCAGGATATTTGAGAGCAACGAGAGTAAGATTCAAGGAAAATGGTTGCTTTATTCTGATGGTACCGAATTGGTAGATAAAGAAGATCAAGTGACTTGGGAATTTACCAATGGAAGGTTACTCATTTCCGGTGCTTATTCCGAGGAAGGCTACTACTCAATCGATGGTGATACTCTTGAAATATATGATGATGATTATAGAGTAAGTAAGTTACTTGGACATTCTAAAAGGTATGTAATTGAAAAACTTTCCTCCAACAAATTGATTTTGAGGAAAATAAATACAGATAGAACGTATGTTTTTAAGAGGTTATAACTATGATTTGTAAAGAATGCGGCAATAAAATAGATGATAACTCAACTTTTTGCAAATTTTGCGGATACAAAGTATCTGCGGAATCATCTTGCCAGAAAGCGTATTTAAATACCCCAACCGAAAACAGTTCTGCAATAAAGTCTAAACAAGTGAAAAAAAATATTATAATATCACTATCCTCTATTATAACTGTATTAACTGCTATAGTTTTGATAACAGTTATTATTAAAATACATAATAAACAAGAAAATATTGTCACGGATGACGATTTATCAAAAACAGAGATTGGATCTGGTGTTACTGATAATGCTATTAAAAGCAAATCAGCCAAATCAATAACAGATTCTAATACAAACGTTGAAATAGAGTCTGAAAAAACAGACTCAAATAATAAAACCTATGAATCGATTGAATTCATTGGAATCGATAATTATGACGACTGGTCAGCTGCAAATTTTTATGATACTGACGGAAACGAAGTAGAGTATATCGATAACAAATACTTTTCTGATTTCGAAGAAACAGGTTGTTCAATAACTGTTACTTTAAAATATCTTAATACTGATTATTATGTATTTGCACCCAAAGATGCTGTAGATTGGAATGCTCTTTATAAGCTTGACGGGAATTACATAACCGGTGTACCTACGGCAGCAGATGCAGTCAGCATTAATAATGAATCATATACTTTTCCAAATGAGATCAGTAATGACATTATTGAAAATACAAGAACATTTATACAATCAGACGGTTTTTTCTGTTTATTTGACTTTAAGCCTGAGACAGTTTCTTTCAATCTTTCTGCAAAAGCCATATCTTATCTAAAAAACAACGCTACTATAAACGATGACAATACAGAATATGGTGGGATAGTATTTCAAATGTACGGATGTATTATTACTGATTTGGTAATTGATGTGCCTCTCTCAGTTAATGATGTAGGTATGATTATAAAATCAAACCAGTAAATATTCTAATTATATATAACAAATTTAGGAGGACTTATTATGCCAAAATTAAACCAAAGAGATTTCAATGACGAACCGGTAAAATACGTTACGGAAAAACACGTTGCCTGTGTTTTTCTATTGGATACGTCAAGTTCAATGAACAGCAATGAAGCAATAAAACAGCTTAACGAGGGACTCAGAGTATTCAAGCAGCAGACCCTATCAAGTCTTGATACCCATGCAAAGGCTTGTATTGATGTGGCTGTTGTTACGTTCGACAGTGATGTCAAGGTAATTCAGGATTTTGCTCCGGTCGAAGAAATGGAATTACCTGAACTAAAAGCATATGGAAATACTGCTATGGGCAAAGCCCTGGAAACTGCAATGGATATGGTCACGATGCAAAAAAATAAATACAACTACGCAGGAACACCTTATTTCAGACCTTGGATCTTTTGCGTAACTGATGGTGGTCCAAATGATGATTACCGTGAGTCAGCTGAGAGATTAAAGTGGATGGAGAATAACGGAAAGGCGATTGCATACTGTGTTGGCGTGGACGGTTTTAGAGCCGATATTATGAAACAAATATTTGATCCAAATAATATATACGGATTAAAAAATTGTGATTTCACTGGGCTGTTTAAATTTGTTTCATCCAGTCTGGATGCTTTGAGAAACAGTACTGAGGAATCCGGTTCGTTAAATATTCCTGCACCTGATACAATGTTTAAGGTTCCGCTTGATTGAGCCTGCGGAAATTTTTAAAGATATGAAATAGATCGGAAGATACACTCTGCTGATAAAGGAGTAAGTTTGTAAGAATGATTGGATATTTTAAAATTTCGGCAATAGGAACAGCACATTTAGAAAATCCTGACGGTGTATGTCAGGATTATTCTGATGTGCTAAAGCTTGACAACGGATATACAATAGCTGTAATTGCCGACGGTTTAGGCAGTGCAAGTAAATCGGATATAGGTGCAAAAGTGGCTGTGAATTCATTCTTGGCTTACATAAATTTGCATATTAAAACCAAAAAAAGCGATAAGTTTTACATTGATCTTATATCACAGGCATATCAAGAAGCATATAACAACGTAATGAATACTGCCGAAGACATGAAAATAGATTTTTCGGAATATAATACAACCCTCACTGCTGCGATTTATAATGGTAAAAACTTATATTACGGTCAATGCGGTGACGGCGGTATTATCGTTTTAACGCCGAGCGGTAATTATGATTGTGCAACAGAAGTAAAAAAGGGAGAAGCATTCAATGAAACATATCCGCTCTTGGGCGGTCCCGACAATTGGTCCTTTGGAAAATATCCCGACGAGGTCTGTGCATTAACGCTTATGACAGACGGCATATTTGATATTGTGTGTCATCCTCTGCTTGCAAATGAAGCTCAAAAAATAAATATTCCATTTATCCGCCGATTTATGGACAGAAATATTCTTAGGGCAAATAACAAAACTGATTTTGAAAATCTGCAAAAAAGCATATCTAAATTTGTTTCGGGAAACGGCTTGCCTAATGTAACAGATGATAAAACTATCGTAGGATTGATAAACACTGATATTTTAGCAGATTTAAAAGACGAGGAATATTACAAGGAACCTGATTGGGATAAGTTAAACGAAAACATGAAACGCAAACTCCGTGAAGGCCGCAGACCTACTCCTATTGATATAAAAAAGCCTACAAATATAATCAAAGTAACTCCTACTGGTGAAAGCATAGTAATTAATGATGAATCCAGAAAGTTAAAGAAAAGATTACAAAATTCGTATAGAATCAACCGCCAACTAAGGAAAATCGTTTTGATACAGCTGATAGTGATATTAGTGCTTATTATTATTTGTTCTATCTGTATTGTTTTTTTAAACAAAGGTAACGTTCAGGATACATCGAAAAAGAGTATGGAATCTTCCAGTATAAGTAAGGATAGCGCTTACAACGGCAAACATACGCAGGGAAGCGCTATTGCGGATGATGATACTTCTGATCATGCAGATGATTCTACACAAAGCGATAGTATGGCGTCAAATTCTGAAAATGATAAAGCTAAAGATAAAGCTATAAAAGATGCTTTACCAAGAATGAAACAAGCTCTCCAAGAGGTGGGAACATCGACTCATTTTACTTATATTAATTCAGAAGCTGTTGATGAGCACTATAGTAATATAACGGGGGGTTCCAGCAGTGGCTTCTAATAATGATAGAAGAATTTATTACGATTTGAATAGCGGACAAAAATATGTATTATTTGAAGAAAGCATTACTTCCGGCGGCGAGGGCAGCATTTATAATATAGAAGGTATGCCCGATTTGGTTGCAAAGATCTATCATGAAAAGAATCGTACCGAAAACAGGAAAAATAAACTTCTGGCTATGCTTGAAACAGATTCAAATGACTTGTCTGAATGTGCATGGCCTCACGCCATTCTGTATCAGGATAACAATTTTTGCGGATATGTAATGCAAAAAGTGTCAGGGTTAAGCAGCTTGATAGATTTTTACGTTTATGATAACAGAAAAAAATATTTGTGGTCACAATATGTAAAAGTGGCAGAAAATATTGCTGCCGCCGTGAATAATGTTCACGACAGCGGACATATAATCGGAGATCTGAACCCAAATAATTTCATGTTAGATGTGAACACTGGTCGAGTTATGCTTGTAGATACGGATTCATATCATATCAAAAGTAAATCAGGAGAAATTTTTCCATGTACTGTAGTTACTCCGGAGTTTATTCCTCCTGAGCTTCAGGGTAAAACTTTTGATGAAAATAATGCACGGAATATGTTTAACGAAAGCACAGACAATTTTGCTCTTGCAGTTATTATTTTCAGGCTTTTAATGAACGGCGTTCATCCTTTTTCATGCGTTGTTACCACCAAAGAATCTATGAGTAATTTCCAACCTGTAAAGAACATACAAAATGGATATTGTCCTTATTTTACAAAAAGTAATATTAATGGGAAAATAGCAAAAACGCGCTATTCACCTAATATAGGTATTCTTCCGAGAGATATTCAAAAGCTATTTGAAAGAGCATTTATTGAAGGTCAACAAAGCAAGAGCGCCAGACCGAGAGCAGACGAATGGTTTTACGCACTTGATTCTTTAAGTCAGAGATTGTGCAAATGTACCGACAATCCAAAGCATGAATACTTTATAGGACTAAGCAGTTGTCCTTGGTGTAAGCTTGACATGGAAATAAGAAATAAATCAAAGCCAAATCCGGGAGATTTGAAAATTGACGACGGATGGGAGGAATTTCGCAGGAAGCAAAATAAAGAAAAAGCATCAAAAGATGAAATAAATAGGAAAAAGGAAGCGACAAGAGCATTGATAGCTACGATTCTCATAATATCATTTTTTTTAATAATTGCTTTGATTGGTATTTATTCAGATGAATCCTCCCCAAATTATGCTGAAAATGTTACTGATACATATAATTATTACGATGATACTATCGACAGCAGTTTGTATAAAACAAATTCGATTTTTACTCCGATGTCAACTATAGATAAAAATGAATTGTCAGAAAATAAACAAGAAATATCAATTGAAAATATAGAAACTAATGTTGATGAAATATCGGCTTACGCTGAGATAGACTTTGACGAGGAGGTAATTTGGGATGTTCCCGAAACTATCTCTTCGTATGAGTCGTCTACAATACCTGCACCTACCCTCAGTTTTAGTGTTAATATTTATGATATCGATATATCTTTTGATTCGGACGCAACGGTTTATGACCTTATCGCAGAAACGGATTGCGATAAAGCTTATGTAGATCCATTTTCTAAAAATGGTATTGACTTTTATGATAAAGAAAACGGTCATGCGACCGTAAGCCTTTTCTATGCAGCTCCATGTTCAGGAAATCTATTTATAAAAAAATCAAATGGTGAAGTTTTAAAAAAAATCCCGATAGATATAGCGTGGAAAGACTGTGAATTTGTTTCAAGTAACGAAGATATTATAACATTTGGTGATGAACAGTTTGAAATAAAGTCTACAGGCAAGTTAACGATTTCTTATATTTATGGTGATGATGTTGTAGCAGAAAAGGAAGTTGAAGTAATTTAATACATATTAAGGCGTTGATTATAGATGATTAATACAGGAGTGAGATAGTTTATGTATTATGAATGGTTATTTTTTTAATAAAAATGGTACCTTTATAGCATACTGTTATCCGCCGGAAGATTCCTTTTTATCATGTCAAATTCCGAAAGGAAGCGCAAAATTCGTTTATACGGCATTTGACAAACCCGAAGACGGAACGAGATCGCTTCTGACATTAAAAAATGATGAGCAATATATTATAAAAATTGATTATAAGACAAAAACGATAGAAGTATATACGGAAAAAAGGAAAAATACTCAACAAAGCCACAATTTCAAAGTAATTCATAGGAAGTGACATACAATGAATAAAAGATGCCCTAAATGTGGGAAGCTGCTAAATGAAGATGCGAGAAGCTGTAATATATGCGGATATAAATTTAAAATTAATATACCCTACGATCCCAACTACGATCCCATTGTTATGAGGAAATGCAGCAAATGCGGCACCGGATTTACCATTCACAGCTCTAACCCAGGAAAATTATGCCCCAATTGCATGGAAAATAGGTCTAAAATAAATTCTTCCCGGAAGAAAAATCGTGTTGGGAAAATAGCTGCTTGTGTTTTTTCTGTTGCAGTTCTGGGAATAGGAGCTTTTTTTGCATATAAATATCTATCCTCAAATAAACCTACTGTTCAACAAGTCCAAACCGCTTATGAAAGCTATGAAAAGGTAAACTCTACTTTGAGAGATATAATATCCGATCCTGATTATAAGAATGGATCAGAGAACGACAAAAAAGAAAAAATCGAAAATGCATTAAACTGTATGGTCGAGGAATCAATGATCAGCGACATTGACTACAGTGAAGATACTATGATTTATGAATATGTCTATAACGATGGCTCTTTGGGCGGAGTAATGCTGGAACCTTTTGACGAGAGTGTTAATGGAATAGCAAAAAACTATGCCGATATAGATCAAAACGGTCAAATCAAAGCAATCGATAATAAAGTAGCCTTTGATTCGGAAAAATATTCATACAGCAAAACTGATATGAAAGCAAAAGTAATGTATGGTCTTGGATACGATGATATGCTTGAATTGTTAAATCAGCGTTCAGATGTGTGGACAAGCGAAAAGCTTTTAACAGATATCGACACAGATTGTACTGTTGCAGATTTTGCAGAGGAATTGGCTGGATATGATTTTATTGATATTGAAGAGCATGGTACACTTTATAATGATACTCCTATTATATGTACAAAGGAAGTTGTGACTGAACAAAATATCGGAGAATATTTTGATGATATAATTAACGGTAATATTATTCAAGTGACATATGATGACGATAGCTCCGGAAATACTTATTACTGTATTATGCCGTCCTATTTTACATCTCACTATAAAAATAACGAGCTTGAAGGATCAATAGTATTTTTAGGTTCCTGTAAAGCATACATAAACGATAAGCTTGTGAATGCATTCAAAGACGCAGGAGCATTAAGTGTAATTGCAAATACAGAAACAGTATATACATATTACAATTACTATATTCAGGACGCATTTGTTTATAGCTTAATGTGCGGAGACAGCATAGACGAAGCCCTTGATTTTGCAACAGATATCTGGGGTGAAAGTGATATAGAATGGGCTGATATGTATCTAACCGACAATGAGATCAAGCCAGAAGTTGCTACTCCCAAAATTGCAATAGGAGGTCAAAATAAGCTTGTTGAAGTAAATGAAAACACATCTCAACAAACGCCGGAATTCGTTGAAGAAATATTAAGCTGGTCGGAAGAACATGAACCTATGGACAGCGGTACCGGTTGGCTTGATTCATATGAAATGTATAAAGGTTATATTGGTCATAATTATGCTGAAAAGGATGAAATGTGGTTCCAGGATCTAACCGGAGATGGGGAACCTGAACTTATTATTGGCGGATATGGACTTATGATCGGACAGGAGGAGCAAAAATGCTTCACTGTTTATGAAAAAGATAATGGAATTATTGCAACGGGAGAAGATCTCTATACCGTATGGAGTAGTAACAGAAGTGATTATGGACATGATGCGTTTACCTTTACTCCATATAAAGATTCAAACGGAAAAATAATATTGGCAGACGGACAATTTTATGCATACACAGGTACAGATCTTCCTGAAGATGCAGGCGCATATACCTTAAATGAAGTTGTTTTAGGAGAGAACGATAAAAAAGTAAGGTGTACCGAGAAGATATACTTTAATTATGACGGTGAAAATAAAAAGTATTCTTCATTTAAAGTAGGAAATGATGAAACTACATCAAGTGAAGTCATTAATGCATATAACAATTATTTTGCAGATAAAACTCCTTTAAAAGCGTCAGTTAAAACTATAAAAAAGCTGGATTATCTAAAAATGACTCAGGAAGAACGTAAAAAGGCATTGACTGAATCTTATTATGCTTTTAAATATACCGAAGATAAAAGCATTAGGCCTCCGCTTAAAGATATGATCGATAGTATTCCTAAAGACAGTTCTGATAAAAAGGACACCGATAACATAGAAAAAAATAAAAATCCCGACGATGGTAAGAACACTGATGTTAAAGATATATACAGTGCATATCTTGACAAATTATCGGAATTAAATCAACAATCTTCCGTAGAACCCGCTTACGCTTTATTTGACATAAATAGAGATGGTACAGATGAATTGATTTACATATATGATATAGCAGCAGCAGCCTCAAGGTTTCATGTATATGAATATGACCCTGATGATGGATCGGTAGTATCTACAGGTGATAGTGATACTGGCTGGGATGATCTGTATTATTCAAAAACGCTCAATTGCCTTGTAAATTATTATTCTCATGGTTGTGATGTTAATGCAAATACACCCAGTGGAATAATAACCTTTCTTACAAAGTATTCCTTGTCTAATGGTAAATTAACGTCAGAGGAAATTTATAAAGGAGATGCACTTGAATTTTCTGAGAATGAATATTCATATTACAATTTTTACGAAATAACTATTGAGCAATGTAATGGCTGTACTATTGATGATTTAAAATCAAATGCCGAAAGAAATAAATTTTGATTGATACGGGTTGAAAAATATAAAGGAGGTCGGTAATATATGGACTTAAGGAATTGCACAAAACAAGAATTGTCTCAAATGCCTTATGAATATGTTCGTGAAGCATATTATCAGCACAACCCGAACGCTGTATGGATATTAGGAGTATTTTTTCGTCACGGAAAAAATGGTGCACCTCAAAACTATGAGAAAGCAAGACAGCTCCTTGAAATAGCTTACGAATATGAAGGTGCAGGATCGGGATTTATTTTGGGGAATATATATGAAGAAGGACTTGGAACAACTGTTGATCTAAAAAAAGCAGAAGATTATTATTGTGCATTTTCTGAAGAAACGCATGATCCAACCGGATACTCAGCCGCAGCTTTTTTATATCTGAAAAATGAAAACTTGCCGAATAGAGATGAAAAAATTCCGGAGTATCTAAAGAAAAGTGAGGCATTAGGCGGATGTCCATTATCAGATACGCTTATTGGTCAGTTATATATTGCAGGTACACCAGACTTTCCGAAGGATATTAATAAAGCTGTATTTTATCTTGAACGTTCAAAAAATTATAAAATACTTGGTGATTTATTTTCAGATGAAAAAAATATTGAGCCAAATTATAAATTAGCAAGCTATTATTATGAGCTCGGAATGTCGGATAATATGGATTGTTGTGCAAAATATGCATTTTTAAATTTATATTATGGTTCTATAAATGAATCGTGGACAAATGTCCCAAAAGGTATATCAGTAGCAAAAAAATATTTAAAAACCAATAATAATTATGAAAGTTCATTTTTTATTTTAAAAGCAATGTTTCTTTTTTTTGATAAAGCGAAAAATATTGAAG
>OHIJ01000243.1_pt1 | contig 15765 bp, 12 predicted proteins | sample 1568331 | NCBI WGS metagenome assembly OHIJ01 (sample SAMEA3879501, study PRJEB24766) | human gut metagenome | biome: human-associated habitat; feature: feces | place: USA | collected 1985/1987
ATGAATTATACATCAGAGTGTGCTTCAAACGATTATACATTTACCATGACTGCTACCGGTACCTATAACTTTAGGTTTTATGTGATGGATAAGGCAGCAAATGTATATTATCTGCGTTTGAACTTCAATATAAGTGTATTGGATGATAAATACCCGAGTGTTGACTCGATTGTCCAATCTGCAGTAGCTGAGTGTAACAGCAAAACTGATGGATCAGAGTATGCAAAAGCTCTTTGGCTGCATGACTGGCTGCTTGACCAGCTTGAGTATGATAACACTCTGAAATGGTCTTCGGCTGAGAGTGCGCTGACCAGAAAACTTGGCACATGTCAGTCGTATGAGAGTGCATATGCAAAGCTCCTTACTGCAGCGGGAATAGAAAACAGCGAGACAAGGGATACCTATGATGGACACACCTGGAATGCCATGAAGTTGGACGGACAGTGGTATCAGACGGACTGCACCTGGGATGACAGCAGCGATAACTGGTATAGCTTTGATCAGAGACATTTGTATTTTGGTCTGACCGATGAGCTGATGGCCATAGCACATCCGGGACATAGCAAAATTTATACTACCGACACGTATAAAACGCGTTCAACAAGTCTTGTCGACAATTATTTTGTCAGAAGTGGAGAGGCGCAGACATGGGCAGAAAAATATAAGTATAGAATTCAAGAAAACTTAGATGCAAATAATACACGTTTTACACTTTCTGCGGACAATGCTTCATATCCGCCGAGTATTTCAGGTATTCAGAATGGATTAATTGCTTACGTACTAAATGAAATGTCATGGTCTGATGAAAAGCACAATGTTTCACTAAGTGTCACAGGATCTTCAAATGCATTTGATTTTAATATTGTTTACTCTGATATAAATCATATATGGGATAATGGCACAATCATAAAAGAGGCTACTTGTACTGAACCTGGAATCAAAACTTATACCTGTACAATTTGCAACAAAACCAAAACTGAAACTGTTCCAGCGCTAGGGCATTCTTTTTCAGAAAAATGGATAATAGATAAACCAGCAACTTGCCAAAGTGAGGGAATTAAATCATATCATTGTACTAGATGTAATGAAAGACAAAATGTTACAACAATATCAAAATTAGACCATGAATGGGATAATGGAATAATAATTACTAAACCCACATATACATCCGAAGGTAAAATAAAATATACTTGCAAAAATTGTTCATTTACAAAAGAAGTTAAAACTGAATGTTTAAAAGAAACTAGAGAAGACAAACTCGCAAGACAAAATAAGAATGCATTAAAGGATGGGACTTACACTATTTCTTCTGCATTAAATAATAACTTTGTATTAGACATAAAGAATAATTCGAAAGCCGATACTGGAAATGTGCAGCTAAATCTGGATAATTCATCTAATTCAAAAGAATTTATAGTAACGCATGATTCCACCGGATATGTTACATTTACAAATGCAAATTCTGGTAAAGTATTAGATGTATCTTCAGGCATAGTTGAAAATGGACGTAATATTCAACAATTTTTTTCTAATGGAACTAATGCGCAAAAATGGATTGTCGAAAAAAAAGAAAATGGATATGTAATCATGTCAGCTCTTAACTCTGATTATGTTATTGATCTAAGCCGTGGTATTATATCTGAGGGAAGAAACATACAACTTTACAAAAGTAATGATACTAAAGCACAAAGATGGAATTTTCATTAATTGAAGTTTTATGCAAGCTTGAATGATGCAAAGTATGATTACCTACTTACGAATCTGTGATTAATTAAGTTCCGGAAGTACTTTATAAACGAAGTGATAAATAATAAAAGAGGAACCCCATATGCAGCAATATTTTCAGAATAAAATACCTTATGAGCAATATGCGGAAAAAAACAATGAAGCTGTTTCTATTACAAAACCAGAATTGAAACAGAATCGATATACAGATGTTGTGTTTGCAGGCTATCGTTGGGATGAGCAGGCTGATTTTGACAACATTAGGTTTGATAATTGTGTTTTCTCCAAACTTGGACTCAAAAAGAGCAAATTTACGCACATCAATATGGGGCATTCGGTATTTATATCCTGTTATTTTAAAGGGACATATTTTAACTGTTGTGATTTTACAGGTGCGGTGTTTATTGACTGTAATTTTGATGAAGCGACGTTTGTAGATTGCGAATTTTTATATGCACAGTTTAAGGAGTGTTATATTACATATGATGCGATCAAGAATAATCTTCCGAGAAAATGGTATAATCTGACCAGGGATCTTTGTCGGGATCTTGGATTAGAGGCACTTCATGCAGGGGATGATGAGAATTTCCGCAAATATTATTTTGAAGAGAAGAGAGCGAATGAAAGATATTATCTGAAGAAGTTCCATCATTCGAAAACAGAGGATGGCGGTTATTACTATAGGAAATATAATGTATGGGATGAATGCAGTGGACTTTTTCATTTCTTGCTAAGTAAATTGAATCATGTTTTGTGGGGATATGGAGAGAGACTGGGAAGACTGATTGGAAATATGTGCATTGTGGTAACACTGTATTGGATTATTTATGATCAGATGCCAATATTGCGTGAGGGAAAAGCACTGCGCTGGTATGATGGCTTATATATCAGTTTGTCCAATTTCTTTACGATGAGTCCGGTTGCTTCCTATACGTTTCCGAATTCATGGGCATATGAGTTCGCTTCTGTTTCTGAGGCTGGGATAGGCGTGATTTTTGTTGGCTTTTTCGTAGCGGCTGTTTTTCGGTATATTAATCGCAGATCGTAGGTGGATGGATGATAACATTTCAGATTGATGGCACACGGTACTACATAAATCAGGATAAACGGATTGAAGAAGTCTGGCTGTTTGGATCCTATGCAAGAGGAGAACAGGATTGTTACAGTGATATTGATCTGCTTATTATTGTGCAGGATTGCAGCGACATGGAGTATACGGAATTGAAGCAACAATTGTCTGCAGAATTGCATATTCCGTTAGATTGGATGGAACAGATTCGGGTGGCGTTATGCATAAAGTAAAATAAAAATTGATTAGAAACCAATCGAAGTTGGTGTAAACGATAAAGAAACTTACAATTATAGATAAACTGCCCTAAAATGAGACTTTTTCAAATTCCAGATGATATGAAACCTGACAACTAAAGAAGGTGAACGATATAAAATTCAATAAGCATCAGCAGTTGATTATAAAGAAAATAGCTTCTGGCGAAATAACCGATATTAGCACCTACTTAAAAACCTTTGATTTAAGTACATATAGAAAATTAGATGAAAACGACATTCTAAACCGATTAAATGAAAGTGAGAAAGGCAATTGCTATAAGCGCTTAAAGAAAACCTTTAGAGAAAGTAATCAATTATTATGTAACAATGATTTATTTCCACAGTTTGTACCCAATATACCCAAATTAGAAGATTTCGAAGATGTAGAACCAACTATAGCAAAGAATGGATCAAAATATACTGTAGTTGTAGATAATTCTACCAAATATGAATATGACTTTTTTGATGGAATTAATATCAATAACTCATTTTCTGACATAAAAGAATTCCTGACTATTTGGCAATTTCTAAAATTGGAAGGTCTTGTATTGGAAGTGGATAAACAACTTTCAAAATCTGACTTTGAACCATTTTTTGAATACAAACCGATTAATGAAACTACCTATGGAAAAACACACAAGAAAATAGCTATTACTTATCCGACACCTGATGGCTTATACAAAGTAGATATAAATGAATCAAAATCCTTGTATCCAAATGTGAAAACGGATTATGTTAAAGATTTTAGAAACTATATTGACTACTATTTTGAATACAACAAGGCAAATGAGCTAATCTGTTCACAGTTTATTTGTAAACAGATATATGGAAATCCTGAACTTGATGCATTTATCAAGAATAAGTTTAAGACAAGAGAACAAATCAACTTCAAGTGGTCGCTTATTCCAGCCTACCTAGCTTTAGCACTTACTCTTGGAATTGCAATCTGGCAGAAAAATGATAATTCTGATATTATCAAGATCCAGCAACAGCTTGATTCTATCCAGCAAGCAATAGATAACAACAATCCAGACTTGGACAAAATAGAACAACAGCTTGACGATATCTCAAAATCAGATATTTATGATGGTTCTACAAATGAGAAATTAGACGAGATGATAGAACAAATTAAGAATTACAAAGATTATCAAAAATAATTTTTTATCTTTGGTCCTAAGAAATATCAGGTGACAGGCACGGTGAAAGGGGGGCTGATCCGTCTGATCGGAGCATTGGTTTTGCTGATCATGATGTATCCGATGTTTGGGTATCTGATTTTGCCTGCCGGTCTGTTATTGCTTGGTGTCAATGCGGTATTCAGGAAAATTCTTAAAAAACTGCATAAACAGGTACAGGAAACAGATGGAAATCTGCGGATTTTCCCGCAGTACTATGGCATGCTTGCAAGTGCGGAGCGTATCCGGGAGATAGAAGAGTGTTTTTTGCAAGACCTTTTTGCATAAACTACATTTATATTTTACAATAAACAGAGCTCTTTATTCTTTCTCAACTGACAATAAGTTTACTCTATCGTGGTATTTTTGATGCTTTTGCTAATTGTTAAGATATGTTAATATGATGTATATAATATATACGAATTAGAATTAAAAAAATTCAGTAATGGGGGAAGAATATGGTCATCTCTAAAATAATGTTAAAAGATTTTAAGAGCTATAAAGATACCGTTGAGATTAAGTTTGGTGGACGATTTAATGTGATTATTGGGGAAAATAATATCGGAAAATCAACAATATTTGAAGCACTTCTTTTATGGGAAAAATGCTATAACGAAAGTTTGACCAGTAATAAGAAAAATTTTTATAGTCAATCGGTTCCGTTATACATAAGTTTTGATGAATTGTACTTTTTGCGAATTACAAAAGATGAGGATCTGTTTTACGGGAATAAAAGAACGTGTGAAATAGGAGTTGAATTTAGTGAAGAAAATTCAGAGGAAAATTTTTATTTAACATTTTCTTTAACGAAACCATCCATAGAAAATGCGTATGTTAGAGTACAACGTATGGCACCAGAGCAGTTCGATGCGTTTAAAGAGAAAATGGATTCAATTGGTACAAAGTTGACAGAATTTTTGTTTATACAACAAACAGAACCCGTTGCAAAAGTACTGGCGAAAGAGCCTTATATGTTTCCGGGACAGATCCGAAAAAAAATTGAAAAAGGTAGATCACATGAAGTTTTGAGAAATAAGATATTGTCAAGTGACATAGAATTATTAACTGAACGGATGAAAAGAGTATTGGATTGTGATTTTGATTTTAAAGTACCAACTAGAACTGCAAGAGAGAAAGAAGAATATATTAATTTATATGTAACTCAAAATGGAAAAAAGATAGATGTGGGATTACAGGGAAGTGGATTTTTACAGGTCGCTGAAATTTTTTCTTCAATGGCAATTATGGATAATGCATTGAATGTTCTGTTAATTGATGAACCGGATTCTCATATTAGTCCAAGAATACAAAATAAATTACTTGATTGTTTGAAGGAAATATCAAATGTACAGGTGTTTGTTATCACTCACAATGATAATTTTGTTTCTGAATTAGCAGCAGAGGACATTATATTTATTAATTCAGAAAACAAAAATATTGGTCATATAGAAGCATTAAATGATATAAACATAGATGTATTACATAGTTCACTGGGGGGTGTGATAACTGGTTTAACAAGATTACAAAAAAATAAACGTATTATTTTTACGGAAGGGGATGATGATATAGCATATTTAAAAGCTATGAATGAAGCTTTTAAACGAGTAAATTCTCCTTTGGCAATAGATTTCTCAAAAATATCTTTTTGGTATATTCGAGGAAAAGACAATATGAATTTGAAAATTATGGCTAATAAGCAATTACTTTCCCAAGCAGTGCAAGGTTGTAAATATGCTGTTATTTTTGATAAGGATTATTCGACAGAAGCCGCTAATACAAAATTTATTAATAGCGATATATTGCGCAGACTGGGCAACTCATCGTGGGCACATACACATAATGGATATTGCATTGAATCGGTATTGTTTTCAGAAATGGATAAATTGAAAAAATTTTTGAATAAGATAACCGGAAAGGATGAGGAAACAATAAATACTTTTTTGGATGAGTACTTTTATGAATTGAAGCAGAGTTTATCTAATGTGCAAAGTAATATATATTTTAATATGAAAGAAAAATTTAAGTCTCAAAAGAAACCAACACGTCCAGAACTAGATAATGTAGAATTTGATATTTATGCTGGAGAAGCGGCACAAAATATACATTATGCTATGAATAAAGATAATATACGGGCGTTTGTATTGAAAATAGAAGAAGAATGGGGAATAACTCTATTTCAGAGAGAAGATGATGCTAGTGAAACATTTGCATCTGGCTTGTTAAATAAATACATTGATTCTATCGAAGCAGCGGACGATATTTATAATGATTATGTAATTCTATTTCAAAAGATTAGAGATTTTATTATATAATGCTTGAATTTGCAAAAACGCAAGGAAGCAAGACCGCAAAAGGATAAAAGAAGGATGCAGAAATGTGGGAATTTCGTAAGCGATGAATAACCACACGGGTATCCGAACCAGGGAACCCTAAATTGGCAGGTTCCCACGATTTTCTGGAAGTGCCAGGCTATCATCTATGATTCCGGAACACTTATCCTGTACAAATGTACTCCACGGTAGCAGCTGTTTTATGCCTGCGGGCTCATTTTTATAGTCCGGCATATACAGAAGCAGGGTGTACAGATACTTGTAAGCATTCAGGTTGTTTGCTTTTGCTGTCTCTACAAGACTTATAACGATTGCAGTTGCTTTCGCACCGTCAACAGAGTCGTGAAACAGGAAGTTTTTACGCCCGGTGGCATAAACCTTTGCCTTTCGCTCAGCGGAATTGTTTGAAATTTCACACCTTCCATCCAGAAGATAATTCATTAACGATTCCTTATGATTCAAGGCATATTTAACCGCTTTCTCCAGCTTGCTTCCGCCAGATGGATCCAGCGTGTCAATCCAGGACCAGAATTCATCCCAGATTGTTGTTTCTTCTTCAAAACGTTTTGCTTTTCTGTCTTCCGGAGATAACTCCTTATACAAACGTTCCTTGAAGAACAGACGATTGCAGAAGGCGACTCCTTTTTCAGCAGGAAACAGATTTTCATCTTCCTCTGTAGAAATGGGTTCATACAGTGCCACTGGAGGCTTCCCATCGCTTCCACTTTGATAAATCCACATGTAGGGATTTCTGAGTTGCCTTTCGGCCATCCTCATGCAATACCTGACATGGAACTTCGTCTGCGTGAATAAGGTCTCTTCTTAAGAGTTCCTCATGCAGCCGGCTGTAAATCGGCTCCAGATATTCAAGAGCTCCTTTGATAAACCAGCGAGCCTGCGTTTCACGGGGAATGGGAACACCACTCATGCCAAAATCCATCTCCTGCCGGTAAAACGGAAGATAAAGTCCCGCTTTCCGGTACATAATCATTGCTACAAGGGATGGTGATGCCGGACTGTGTGGAAACAGAGACGCTGGAGCAGGTGCTGCAACAATCGTTGTTTCATCTTCTTCATGACAGCCGGGACAGCGCATCTTCTGCTGAAGGTAACGGACCCAGAACAGTTTTGCAGGGATTACTCTTAATTCCTCCCTGACAAATGTGTATCCCATAGGTTCTAACGGGGTACCACAGTCCGGACAAAACTTCTGATCATCCGGCAGTGGACATTTGACTTCACAGATTGGAAGCGAAGCATAAAGTTCTTCTCGGGAAGCCTTTGGCTTGCGAGGTTTTGAACTCTTTTTGGTTTTGGCCGGCGGCGCCTTTGCATCATCCTCTGATATATCTTCAGCTATATCAGACTCCTTGTCTGCTGGCAAAGAGATATTTTTGGAATGCTCGCTTGAAATACCAAAGAATCTCCGGTTTAACTCGGCAATGGTTTCTTCCAGATTTGCAATGGTCTGGCGCAGATCCCGGATGGTATTCTGCATGTCCTCGCCGTTTTTTGTGAGGAGCGCAATCGTATTATTCTGTTGTTCAATGATTGTCAGAAAAGTGTTGATATCACTTTGCCGGTTGCTGCTGTTTGACATGATTTACCACCTGTTTATTTCTACTGTTATTATAAAAATAAATCAGGTTTTTCGCAAACCGGCTGATTTTATGCATGGTCATTTTGACCAATAAAATCCTGTGGATATCTAACCTGAGAGCCTGTAATTCAATGGATAATTCCGGATTTTCAGGTTAGATATCCACCGTGGAATAAGAAAACGGGAGGAATCCGTCCGGTATTCCACAGGTGGAGCAAAAATAGAAAAAATGCTGTTGATAAGCCTGGTATGAGTCGCTTTATGACCGGAAAAAAGTTTTTATTTTTCTCTGTTTTGTACAAACATCAGAAGTCTTTTTTCCGGCTTCCAGCTTTGATTGCCTTGGGCTGATCGATTGCCAGCCCCTCCATGAGCCATCGGAATTCCTGTCTTGTAAGCTGGCGTGCTTCCGAGGCATTGCGTGGCCACTGGAAACGACCGCTGCCATCTAATCTTTTTTGCATCAGGACAAAACCATCCTTGTCGAAGTGTAAAGCCTTGATTTTCCGGAAGTCTCTTCCGCAAAAGAGAAACAGGGCATTGGAGTATGGGTCAAGGTCGTAGCTGTCCCGCACGATAGCCATGAGTCCATCAAAACTCTTTCTCATATCAGTGCGGCCGGTGATTACAAAAATCTTGGAAACACCGGACAGATCGCCTAACATAACTTTTGCAGAGCCGTTAGCGTTTAGTTTAAATATACGTCATGGTACGTTGGAAGATGAGTTAAGAAGTCCATTGAACAAATCTTATTTAAATACTAAGAAAGATATACATACCGGAAAATACGTTCTACATCCGCATTGGGAAAATTACGCATATCCGCAAGACTTAAATGTGATAGAAAAGGCTATTACAGACTTTCATATAAAAACAGAAGCTATAATTTCAAAGTTAAAAGGCACTTATATTCAAATAAGAACAGAAGAAAAAGTCACAGATGGAATATTTGATTATAGGTTGGATGATTGGGACTATTTGAATATAACACTTCAAATACAAGAGAGTGCAACGTTTGAAGAATTTTTGGATATTGTTATAAATCATTTGTGGCAGATCACAGAAAGAAATCTATGTGAGATAAAAAAGATTATTAAAAATGAAATTGCACAAGATTATAATAACGCCTTTGAAGAATTAAAAGTTGCAATATCTAAAATTAGAAATAAAACACAGTTACGTGATTTGCAACAAAAGATAGCAGAAGCGTCAACAGACATGCCAAACACGCTTGATAAAATATGTTACTGGTTTCAAAGAAGTACAGAAAGTAAGCATAATGACTTTGATTTACAGTTTGCATTTAATTTGGGTCTTCAGACAATTAAAAATATGCATCCAGAAAAGAGATTTATAGCTAAAGCACTCAAACCAGTTGAAAGTGAAAAAATTCCGGGATGGTATTTGAAAAATTTTGATGGTATATTTTATAATTTGTTTGATAACATATATAAAAAGGCTATATCATCTGATGGAATAAATATCGAAATCCGCTATGAATTACGGTATAAGGAACAAAAGTTTTATATTTACATCGAAAACGATTATAATTGTGCTACTGATATTTTGGACGATGAATTAAAAGTAGAACAGGCTAAAGAATTAATTCGAACGGGAAAATATTTGGAAAGAGTGAAAGGTGAAGGAGGCACTGGAATACCTAAAATCGTTAAAATTATAGCATATGAGAGGTATAAATGCAGATATTATTAATTGAAGATAATTCAAATAAATTAAAGCAAATAAAAAGAGTACTCACGGAAATTTATCCAGAGTCAAATATAGAAGAGGCATATTCCTTTAATAGTGGAGTGAGGAAAGTATATGAAAATAAGTGGAATTTAATTATATTGGATATGTCATTGCCGACTTATGACATTACGCACACAGAAAGTGGTGGTGATAAAAAACCCGTTGCAGGAAAAAATATTATGAAGAGAATGCTCAATCGGAAAATTATTGTTCCGGTAGTCATTATTACGCAGTTCGAGACTTTTGATGATGATAGGATTTCTTTAAATTCTCTAAATGCAGAGTTTCAGGACGGATTTAAAGAAATATGGAAGGGAACAGTTTTTTATGGAAATGATGACTGGAGCATTGATTTAAAAGAAATACTGGATAAAATATAGGAGGAAGTATGGTTAATATACTAATTGTAGATGATTCGGCTAGAAAAATACAAGCGATTAAGCATGTACTAGAGCCACTAATTACAGATAGCGTTCACATAGTTGTTGCCAATTGTATTAATTCTGCAAAACGTGAACTAAAAAAGAAAAACTTTGATATCATGATTCTTGATATTTATTTACCGCAGACATTCGGTGAAAGTCCGCAACAAGACGGTGGAATGCGTTTATTAAAAATGGTAAAGAACTCAAAGTTTTATTCCTATCCAAGATATGTAATTTCTATATCAAAATATGAACAAAGTACAGAAGTATTTAGTTCTTCTGAAGGAAAAATACATACGGCTATTTTTTATAATGAGGAATCAAATGAATGGGAAAATAAATTAAGCTCTTGTGTAGAAGCGGCAATTTCTATTGTAGAAAATACAATTGTACATAGAATATATGATTTTGATGTAGCTGTTATTTGTGCTTTGGAAGAAGAGGCAGAAATGATTAAAGAGGCACTAATCAATGTTGAAAAATACCAAGTTGATTATGATGATGATATATATTACAAGGGATTTTTTGACACGGAGGACAGAAAAATTTCTGTGGTACTATCATTTGCCAACCAAATGGGTATGGTGGCAGCGACATCATTAGCAACAAAAATGATTAACAATTTTGCTCCTAGATACATGGTTATGACTGGAATTGCGGGCGGAACAAAGCCAGATAAGATGAATTTTGGGGATGTAATTGTTGCAAAAACTTCTTGGGATTATAGAGCTGGAAAAGATATTAGAAAGGACGATAGTACACAACATTTAAATTCTATTAATGCATTATCTATAGATACGAAATTAATAAGCTATTGTAGAGATTTAAGCCAAGATAAGGCTAGTTTAAGAGAAATAAAAGACAATTTTAAACAAGGGGATGCACCGGGAACAGAATTGCAATTGCTGATTGGACCTGTTGTTTCAGGAGCCTCGGTAGTGACAGATCCAGAAATTGTTAAAGATGTATTGGAGAACCAACACAGAGAGGTATTAGCAATTGAAATGGAAATCTATGGAATGTATTATGCTGCGAGTTGGGCAATTAACCCAAGACCAAGATTTATTGCGTTAAAGGCTATAAGTGATTTTGCTGATTCTAAAAAAGGCGATCAATATCATAAATATGCGTCTTATACAAGTGCAAAAGTATTCCAAGTATTGGCGACAAGATATTTTGAATATGAGGAATAGTGAACAGATTTTAACTATGTATTATTAAAATGCAAAACAATCAAAGGGAAAAAGCCATACCGAAAATGAAAAGCTATGACTTTTTCTCATCTTTTCCTTCGAGTAGATAGTCATAACCTGACTTCGGATACGGTTGTTGTTGCTGAGGGAATGACACAGATGATACCTGGGATTACGGGTATGATGATCCGTCTGATCGGAGCATTGATTTTGCTGATCATGATGTATCCGATGTTTGGGTATCTGATTTTGCCTGCCGGTCTGTTATTGCTTGGTGTCAATGCGGTATTCAGGAAAATTCTTAAAAAACTGCATAAACAGGTACAGGAAGCAGATGGAAATCTGCGGATTTTTTTGCAGGAGAGCCTGGCAGGTATGCTGGTGATCCGCGTTTTTGGAAAGGAAAACCAGATCGTAGAGAATGCGAATGAAAAGATGGCCGGACATAAGAAGGCCCGGATGCGTCGGAATCATATATCAAATCTGTGTAACAGCGGATTTAACGGAGCTATGAACGTAGCTTATGTGGTCGGGACAGCTGTCGGTGGTTATGGAATTCTGACAGGAACGATCACATATGGAACGTTGATGGCGATGATTCAATTGATTGGTCAGCTGCAGTCTCCGTTTGCCAATCTTACCGGATTTTTCCCACAGTACTATGGCATGCTTGCAAGTGCAGAGCGTATCAGGGAGATAGAAGAGTATCCGGTGGATCAGATAGGTGGAGAGAAGAAAACAGCGGAACAGATACAGGAATTTTACAGAAAAAAACTGAAAAGTCTGGTGCTGAAAGATGCAAAATTCTCGTATATTTCTTCTGAGAGTGATCAAAAGGATACGCGCCCGGTGGTGCTGGAACATATCAATCTTGAGATTTCAAAAGGCGTTTATGTCGCTCTGACAGGACCATCAGGCTGCGGTAAAAGTACGTTACTAAAGGTTTTGATGTGTCTGTATCATCTGGAGCAGGGAGAGTATCAGCTGAAGGTGGAGACAGAAACACAACCGGAACCGATGACTTCAAAGTGGCGCAGTTTATTTGCTTATGTACCGCAGGGAAATGCACTGATGAGCGGAACAATCAGGGAAGTTGTGACGTTTGGAATGCAAACTGATAAGTCAGAAGAGCGGATCTGGCATGCCCTTCAGATCGCAGAAGCTAGAGATTTTGTGATGAAACTCCCGCAGGGGCTGGACACCTTTCTTGGTGAAAGGGGTGCAGGACTTTCAGAAGGTCAGATGCAAAGAATCGCCATAGCCCGTGCCATATACGCAGACCGCCCGATCCTGGTACTGGATGAATCTACCAGTGCATTGGATGAAGAGACGGAGAAAAAGATGTTGTCAAATCTGCGCGAGATGACAGAAAAGACGGTCCTGATCGTAACCCACAGAAAGACCGCACTGGAGATCTGCGACATGGAACTGCGGTTTTCGGAGGGGAGGATTAGGGAAATACCATAAGTGAAAAAAGAAATTAAATAGGTTGGAGAACTTCTAAAACAGCACCCCAAACCCGGCGAGTATGCACCTTGCTACTTTGTGGATACAGAGCAAGAGTTCAGAATGTTGTCATCATTAACCTATTGATTTTAATGAAAGTAGAGGGTATAATGATATCAAATCAGGATTTAGTAAATCAGGATTAGATATATAAGGAGGCGCTTTTATGTTTATAGGCAGAGAAGCAGAATTACAATTCCTAAACGATAAATATGAAGAAAACAAAGGACAGTTGATTGTCTTGTACGGCAGACGACGTGTTGGCAAAACGGAAACACTCAGAGAGTTTTGCAAAGGCAAGCCGCACATTTTCTTTTCCTGTACTCAGACAACTGACAGAGTGCAGCTCGCAAAGTTTTCAAAACAACTCTTGAAAGAGGATATTCCTGCAAAGCAGTATGTTACGGAGTTCGCTGATTGGGAAAAAGCATTTAGAGCTATTTTGGATTTGCCTTATGGGGATGAAAAGAAACTTGTTATCATTGATGAGTTCCCGTATATGTGTCGAGGAAATAAAAGTATTCCTTCCATTTTGCAGAATTTGTGGGACGCAGAATTTAAGAATAGTAATGTAATGCTGATTCTTTGCGGTAGTGCAATGAGCTTTATTGAGAAAGAATTGCTTGCTGAAAAGAATCCGTTGTACGGTAGAGCTACCGGAATTTACAAGATGAAAGAAATGGGATTTTATGACGCTATAAAATTCTTTCCGGATTATTCACCGAAAGACAAAGTGATTACCTATGCTGTGCTTGGAGGCATTCCTCATTATCTGAACCAATGGAATCCGAAACTGTCTGTTGCGGAAAATATTAAACGCAACATACTGACGAAAGGTTGTATTCTATACAGTGAGGTGGATTTCCTGCTTCATCAGGAACTGCGAGAAACACCGATATATAACTCAATTATTGAAGCTGTGGCACTTGGAAACACAAAACTTAATGACATTAGTCAGAAGTCGCTTGTTGAGGATACTTCAAAAACGAGCGTATATCTGAAGAACCTTATCGAATTGGGAATAGTGGAAAGAGAGTTTTCGGTTGACGCCGGAATAAAAGAGCAGGCAAATACTAATAGAGGTACTTACCGCCTGACGGATAACTTTTTCCGCTTTTGGTATGCGTTTGGATATACGAATTTCTCTCAGCTTGAGGATGGAGATGTCGAAGGCGTTTACGATTATGCGGTAGAACCGCTGTTGCACGAATTTGTGTCCTTCAGCTTTGAAGATGTATGCAAAGAATTTGTTCGTGAAATGCAAAAGAAAAATGAACTGCCATTCCGTTATAACAAAATGGGAAGATGGGTTGGAAAAACAACAATTCGTGATGAAAATGCTGTTGATGGGTTGAGAGTAGCTGAAACAGAGATAGACCTGCTTGGAATCGGTAGAGGTGCAAAGGAATATCTTGTTGGTGAATGCAAGTTTAAGAAGTCGCCGTTTAGCTATTCCGAATATCTTGATACACTTGCTAAACTTACTCCAATGAAGCAAAAGGCGAAATTCTACTATGCACTGTTTTCTGAAAACGGTTTTGATGAAAAGATTGAAAGTGCTGCTGAAGAAAATGATGTGCGGTTATATACACTCGAGGATATTGTCAATTATAAATAGTTCATTGAACATTACAGCCCATTAAGGCAATTATGTTCGTAAGCGATTTATAATCGCACGGTTTGTGGCCACCGACTTTTCATGAGATAATTACTTCAGGAGTGAGGACATCTTTGGAACAGCTACATTTGTAGTTGGAGCTGTTTGCTCTAACTGTGATTGATTCCGGTTGAATTCACTCTGAATAACCTTTGGGAGTGAATTGCCCCTGGCTGGTATACTTCAGGGAGGTTATTTTGTTTATTCATCGGCGGTTCTTACGGCACTTATGGTTGTTGCAATAACAATCTATATACTGTGCAATAAGGAAATACATACAATATAGTAAATGGACATGTGAAATAGCTTATCAAGGGAAAATAAAAAGCAGATGAGACCATTATAGTATTTGGGACGATAGTCAGTTAAATCAGTCAATTAAATAAATGCAGTTCAATAAGAATCCGTTAACTATGGCTGTGACGTTGTGGTTAGCGGATTTTTCGTAGAAAAAATGAGAGAACATATTCATTTTGTATATTGCATAATTAAAAGAGAGATAGTAATATAGAACTATAAAAGCGCTGTGATATCAATTAAACAGGGAGACATGGAGATAGCAGCTCGACAGATTCAAAGAGTTCATCAGATATAAACAAAGATAGTTCTTCAAAAGATACATATGAGACAGATATCATGAAAAACGATGAATCGACGGCTGCAGATGATGTAAATAAAACCGATAATAAAAATAGTAATAAATCTGATAATAAATCAGATAACGGAGAGATAGAGCTTCCGATTATACCGATAGATTAATTAATAGGTTACTATGTAGTTTTACATTGCGGGATAGAGTATTTATTAACAATAGAACAGGCCGGAAGGATTATGTATGCGCAAAAGAATAATTAGCTTTATTTTAACACTTATTATGCTGATTACAATGGTTCCATCAACTATTGTGGCAGCAAGTGAAGTTCGGACAATGGAAGGGGTTGAAGCTTCGGGCAAGCAATCCGAATGCAACCGGCCTGAGGTCGATAAATCGGAGGAAAATATTATCTACATGGTAAATCCGCTGTATGAGGATGTTATCAGCATTGATGATTTAAAGAAAAAGCTTGACTCCTCAA
>OHIJ01000245.1_pt1 | contig 15457 bp, 14 predicted proteins | sample 1568331 | NCBI WGS metagenome assembly OHIJ01 (sample SAMEA3879501, study PRJEB24766) | human gut metagenome | biome: human-associated habitat; feature: feces | place: USA | collected 1985/1987
GCAAAACAACTATGGACATCTATGCAAAAGTGAAGTACAATAAACCAGAGGAGCTGTTTGGGGTAGTAAATGGTGCGTTTCATCAGGCTATCGCTGAATGAAAAAAGGTCATTTTTTATGGTCCGCACACCGGATAACTGAGAAGCAGAAAGCCGGAAAAGCCCGGAATATCAAGGGAAAACGGCAATCAAAGAATTTCAGTACGGTCTCAAAGCAGCTCGTAGAGCTCCTCAGTTCTCAAAGAGATAATTACAAAGAATATCAGAAGAACATCAAAACCCTTGGAAATCCAGTATTTTCAAGGGTTTTCTTTATGTCTGTATTTGAAGAAAGAAAATATATAAATATAGAAAACCTTTGATTCCTGTATTAGCGGGTTCAAATGGCTTGTAAAAATACACATATTGTGATAACGTAAGGGCGTATGAACGTCAGCGGTTTTTGAAGACAGACATTACAAATAATGAATAAGAGGCAGCAAAATGGATTTTGAAAGCAGAAGACAAAGAATTTTAGACAAGATGGAGGACAATTCTATAGCAATATTGTACTCAGGCATCGAGCACCATGTGAGTGCAGATGAGTATGATTTATTCACAGCACAGGCTAACCGCAATTTCTTCTATCTGACCGGACTTAGACGTGACAACATGGTCCTTGTCCTGGATAAATGTGTAGAGCCTGCTAAGACGATGCTCTTCATAGAGGAGGCAGACCCTACGATGGAGCGCTGGTACGGCAGAAAGGTGACTATGGAGGAAGCCGAGGAAATATCAGGAATTGACGAAGTAGAATATATTTATGAGCTTGAGAGCACACTGGACAGGATAATGACGCGTGAGGATGTATACACAGCATATTTTGACACGTATCGTCATCAGAAAGTGGATTTGCCGGATTACAATGTGGTAAAAGCCAATGAATTTCGGACAGATTATCCGGGAGTTGCTGTGAAGAATCTTTTCCCGCTTGTGGCAGAGGAGCGTATGCAGAAGGATGAGGATGAGATTGAGCTGACCAAAAAGGCAATCGCTCTCACAAAGGACGGACTTTGCAATGTAATGGCTAATTTAAAGCCTGGCATGAAGGAATATCAGGCACAGGCAGACTTTGAATATATCATAAGACGCGGTGGGGCAGAGTGGACAGCTTTCCCTACAATTGCCGGAAGCGGAATGAATGGAACAATGCTTCACTATGACACAAATCGTGAGACGATGGAGGATGGAACACTGGTGCTTCTTGACCTTGGAGCCAGAATAGATGGCTACAATTCGGATATTACGAGAACATATCCGGTAAATGGCAGGTTTACCGAGCGCCAGAAACAGGTTTATGATATTGTGCTTGCCGCAAACCGAAAGATTGTCGAGGCTGCAAAGCCGGGAATGACTACAAAGGAATTAAATGAAGTATGTAAGGATGTGCTTGCAGACGGGCTTATGAAGCTTGGACTTATAAAGAATTCTGTAGAGATTTCGAAGTATTACATGCATGGCGTGTCACACCATCTGGGAATTGATGTGCATGACGTGACAGTTGACTCAAACAGCAGGCTTCGTCCGGGAGCAATCATCAGTGACGAGCCGGGGCTTTATATAGATGAATGGGAAATTGGTATCAGGATTGAGGATGATGTGCTTATCACCGAGGATGGTGCAGTGTGTCTGTCGGAGGATATCATCAGAACCACTGAGGACATAGAGGCTTACATGGCTGAGCACAAAAAGAATTAACCGTGGTAAATGATAAATTTTACGGTTTATAATATTTTTATGTGACATAATCTGATTTATGTATTATAGTAGTGCTAGTACATCGAATAATAAGTTTCTGATGCATTGTTATTTCTTATTCGGTGTACTATAGTACAGCAGTTATTTTTTATTGCTGTATGGGTGCAACGAAAATGATTCGTTCGACAGATGAAAGGAGAACAACTATGGTAAAGAAGATTAATAGCAGTGAATTTGAACAGGTTAAAAATAATAAGGCTATCATCGTTGATTTTTCGGCAGAGTGGTGCGGTCCATGCAAGATGCTTGCGCCGGTAATGGAGCAGCTTTCTGATGAAATCACAGATGTGGAGTTTTACAATATTGATGTGGACGAGAATCCTGATCTGGCAAGAGAGTATCGTATAATGAATATTCCGGCAGTTATTGCAATCAAGGGCGGTCAGGTTGCCGGTCAGCAGATTGGTCTTGTGTCTAAGGATGATATGAAGGGCTTTATAGACGGAGTTTTCTAAGACAAAGCGTTTTATGAGGCTTTCTAAGAAGCGAGAAGACATCTGCAATGAGCTTTTTGTGAATCTGCAAGGTGTGATGCTTAACAGTTATTATGGATAGTGTAAACCGGGCAGGATATCGTGCCCGGTTTTACATTTTTTACATTTAATTAGTTCTCTCGGAAGATTTTTCCAAAGATGAATCTAACAAGTGGTCCGGCAACAAAGAGCTGCCAGAAGAAGGCCATTGGAAAGTTTCTTACGACGAGCTCACAGAATGTCGCAAATATCTGTGAATTAAAACCACCATTGAAAAGGATGGTAGCGATAAAGCTCATCATAGGGCACATAAACCAGATTGAGAAGACGGAAATTGCAAGGATTATAGCAATAGGTCTGTCCTTTCCCGGTGTGACGATTTTGAAAGCGCATTTTTTGGCAAGTGGTCCGGCAATGAACGTATCAAGGATAAAACCGGCAACAATCATGATAGGAAATTCGCCTAATGCGGCCTTAAAGACAAAGTTCTTCATACCGCCTGTTTCAAGGGCAATATTGTAGCATATCATGGCATAAACCATGACAAGCACCATCATGATGGTAAAAACTGTTTCCTGTAATCTGTTTTTTGGCATTTTTCTTAAATCCTCCTGTTATGTAAAATAAATATAGCTGTAACGAGTAGTTACGATAGGCTCTTGACAGCTGCGATAATTGAAAAAGGCTTGAAGTGTATACAAGGCTTCATGCACGTAAAAGCGCAAAAAAATAGACAGAGGGAAACTTTCGTCTCGCTCTGTCTAAGCTGTAACTACCATTAATTGTCGATAGTTTATCACAGATAAAACACAAAAACAATAGGAAGTTGGTACTAAATAATATGACAATAAAAGATATCGAATTTAAATTGAAAGATGGCAGAACTGCCATTTTGCGAAGTGCAAATGAAAAGGATGCCAAAGCTTTTATAGAGTACATGAAAAAGTCAACCGGTGAAACGGATTTCTTACTTAGGACACCGGAAGAATGTGAGACACAGACCATCGAGCAGGAGATTGATTTCATCAATAACTGCAATTCGTCAGATGCTCAGGCAATGATAGTTTGTGAAGTAGGTGGAAAACTTGCCGGAAATTGCATGGTCTGGTGGAATAACCGTGTGAAAACCGGACACAGGGCAAGTGTGGCAATCGGCTTGCTGAGCGAATTCTGGAATCAGGGAATTGGAACAAGAATGTTTCAAGAAATGATAAAAATAGCAGAAAACAATCCGAAGATATTGCAGATGGAATTGGATTTTATCGAGGGCAACAGCAGGGCGAGAGCACTTTATGAGAAAATGGGATTTAGGATTACAGGTATAAATTTTAATGCTATAAGGCAGAAGGACGGAACTTTGTGCAATGAGTATTCAATGATAAGGGAAATTAATAGATAAGCAAGCAATTTATAAAAACCAAAGTGGGGTATGCGTGCCAAATATGTATTTTAGCGAGTACCAGAGAGTTTATCCCTTGTAAACGTTTACTATTATGTTATACTGTAATCATTGCCGGGCATACTAATGTGTGAATGTGAACGGTAAACGGAAAAAGTAATAAGAACAGCAGGAGAAGGATTTTATGCTGTATCATAAATAAAAATGAGGTGAAAATCGTGCTTAAAGCAGAAAACTTAACTTTAAACGTAGATGATGAGGGCGGAAAGAAATGCCTTCTGAACAATATATCATTTCAGGTAGAGGACGGAGAAATGCTTGTCATCACCGGACCAAACGGAGGTGGAAAATCCACTCTGGCAAAGACCCTGATAGGTATTCAGACACCGGACAGTGGAAAGATTATACTTGACGGACAGGATATTACAGAGCTTGACATCAATCACAGGGCAAATGCGGGAATAGGCTTTGCATTTCAGCAGCCACCGAGATTTAAGGGAATGACAGTCATGAAGCTGCTCAAGCTCGCCGCAAAGGATGAGCTTTCAGACAAGGAGTGCTGCGACCTTCTCACCGCGGTAGGACTCTGTGCAAAGGATTACATTTACCGTCAGATTGACGGCACACTCTCAGGTGGAGAGATGAAGCGAATTGAGATTGCATCAGTGCTTGCCAAGGAGCATTCGCTTTGCATATTTGATGAGCCGGAGGCCGGAATCGATCTGTGGAGCTTTTCAATGCTCATACAGAAATTTGAGGAAATCCATACTGAGAAAAAGCAGAGCCTCATAGTGATTTCACATCAGGAGAAAATCATAAATATGGCAGACCGCATCATGATAATTGATGGCGGAGAAATCAAGAAAATCGGCACAAAGGACGAGGTGCTGCCTTATCTCAATGGTGTACAGAAATGTCACAAATGTGTAGAGAGACTGGAGGGAAGAGCATAATATGGTAAAGCTTGACAACGTAACAGAGGGCGTATTGGACGTCATAAATGATAATAAATTCAGTCAGACCGGTGCCTTTAATCTGCGTGAAAACGGCACATCAATCTGCCACGGAGACAGCGAGCACATCAAGATAAAGAAAAAGACGGACAAGCCCGGCATTGATATTTATATTGATGGAAAGACCGACGGAGAGGCTGTCTATATCCCAGTAGTACTCAGCAAATCAGGCATGACAGACCTTGTATACAACGATTTCTATGTGGAGGATGGCGCAGATGTAAGGATTGTGGCAGGCTGTGGAATCCACAACAGCGGCTGCAACGAGAGCAGACACGACGGCATCCATACCTTCCATGTAGGTAAAAATGCGAATGTCCGATATGAGGAAAAGCACTACGGTGAGGGAAACGGAACAGGTGCGAGAGTGCTCAACCCTGTAACAAATATATTTGTGGGTGAGAATTCTGTTTTCACTCTCGATACAGCACAGATAAAGGGTGTTGATTCTACAGTCCGTGAGACCAATGTGGAGCTTGGAAAGGACGCAAAGCTCTATGTCACAGAGCGTCTCATGACAGATGGAGAGCAGAAGGCGGAGTCAAATATCGAGGTGCAGTTAAACGGAGAGGACAGCTCTGCACAGATTGTTTCCAGATCCGTAGGAAAAGGAAACTCAGTCCAGACCTTCCATCCAAATGCCATCGGCAACAGCAAATGCCAGGCTCATATCCAGTGTGATTCTATCATCATGGATCATGCAGAGGTAGGTTCAATCCCTGAAATCAGGGCAAAAAATATCGATGCAGCTATCATCCATGAGGCAGCAATCGGCAGGATAAACGACGAGCAGCTTCTCAAGCTCCGTACACTCGGACTTACAGAGGAAGAGGCAGAGGAAGTTATCATACAGAATTTCTTAAACTAAATCAGGCGTAAATAGAAACCCCGGAGCGTGATATTGATATGCTATCAAAGCATACAATACGCTCCGGGATTTTACACTTACATTTGGGAGAAGTATACTAGAGTCTGTTGAGAGTCTGGTACGGATTAAAATAAGGAGTCAAAATGAAAGCGTATTATCATCTACCGGGATTGTTTGAATTTTATGAATTATACAAAGAATTTCTCCCACTGTACCGCAAGCACCGGGAATATTTCCATGACTGGTGCGACATAGGCTCAATATACGGTGCACCGGCAGACTGCATATGGGGCGGAGGCCGCGTCGGTTTTGGTGAGCACGATCCGAAGGAAGTGCTTAAGCTGATGCAGGAATATGGGATATCCGCGAGACTTACCTTTAGCAATTCATTGATTACTAAGGAGCATCTTCCTGACAAAAAATGTAACGAACTGTGCAGGATATTTGATATAGGCAGAGATAATGAGCGAAGCAGGGGCTTTGGAAACGGCATAATCATCTACTCAGATATTCTGCTTGATTACATAAAAGAAAACTATCCTGACTTTTATTTTGTGTCTTCAACCACAAAGGTTCTGACGGATTTTTATGAATTTGAAAATGAGCTAAACAGAGAGGCTTTCCGCTATGTAGTACCGGATTTCAGGCTGAACAAATCATTTGATAAACTGAAAGCATTATCACAGCATCAAAAGGAAAAAGTAGAATTTTTGTGCAATGAGTGCTGCTGGTTTGGCTGCACGGACAGGAAGAAATGCTACGAGACGGTTAGCCGCAAAAATCTGGGCGAGGATTGCCCGGAGCATTACTGCATTGCACCTGATGCAGGGCAGGGATATCTCTTTTCGAAGGCAATGGAAAATCCGGGATTTATAGGAGTAGACGATATAAAGAACACTTATCTGCCGATGGGCTTTAGCAATTTTAAAATAGAGGGCAGAGGGCTTGGAAGTGCCATGATACTGGAATTTCTGCTTTACTATATGACGAAGCCACAGTATCAGATACATGTCAGAGAGCACATTTATCTCGATAATATGCTGGATTTATTTTGAAATATAAAAACTATACATTAACGACAACAGGAAGGATGATTCTCAAAAATGAATATTAGAAGAGCACACGAAAAAGACATACCAAGACTTATTGAATTATTAGAGCAGGTGCTTCAGATCCATGCCGATATCAGACCGGATATTTTTATTCCGGGAACGACAAAATATACAAATGAAGAGCTTGCAGAGATGATAAAGGACGATACAAAGCCGATATATGTTGTGGCAGATGATGATGATATCTGCATGGGATATGCATTCTGCCAGATAAGACAGCAGCCGTTTTCCAACAATATGGTGCCGTTTACATCACTTTTCATAGATGATCTGTGTGTAGATGCAAAGACCAGAGGACAGCATATCGGAGAGCAGCTTTTTGAATATGTCAAGAATGAGGCAAAGCATCTCGGCTGCTACGAGGTCACTCTCAATGTATGGAGCGGAAACACATCTGCTGAGAAATTTTATGAGAAGATGGGGCTTAAGACAAAGGAACGCCAGATGGAGTATATTTTATAGAAAACCAGAATGCCGACTAATCTAAAATCAGACTTTAGATTAGTCGGTGTTTTTGAGTGATTACACATCTAATAACAACTATAATAAGGTTATCAATCGAATTTATATAATGCGAGGTGATTTTATGTTATTAATGTGCAAAAACACACCGGTTTATGATTTTAATGCATAGTATTACTTAAAAAATGTGCAGATACTGATTGAGTATCTACATATTTTTTGATAAAATATATGCAGATAACAGGAGGGCAATATGCATATATTTGACTATTCTTTTTTAGATGAGGGCTTATTACCGGCTGAGATAGTTAATCTTACAGCAACAATTACTGCATTTAATGCTATATCAGATACGCGTAAGGAAAGCAATAAAAGTATATATACTGAGCTGGAAAAGATTGCAAGAGTACAATCTGTTAAAGGTTCTAATGCGATAGAGGGTATTGTTACAACAGACGCACGTATAAAGCAGATTGTTGACGGTGACAGTGCTCCTCTTAATCATGATGAGCGTGAGATCGCAGGGTATAGGGATGCACTGGATGAGATACATTCTAAGCATGATCAGATGTCATTTAGTGAAAATATGATTCTGCATATACATGAAACGATGACAAATCTTGCAGGATATGAGCTGTCAGGAAAATACAAAACGGAAGACAATCTGATAATGGAGATTGATGAAAGAGGAAGGCGTAGAGTTCGCTTTACACCGGTTTCTGCGGCAGATACTGGCGAAGCAATGCAGCAGCTTGTACTTGCATATATGGATGCAAGGGATAACCCAAAAATAAACAAATTGTTACTGATTCCATGTGTGATACTGGATTTTTTGGGTATACATCCGTTTTCGGATGGTAATGGCAGAGTATCCAGATTATTATCATTGTTTTTACTTTATAAAAGTGGATATGATATTGGAAAATACGTATCTTTTGAGGAACAAATCAATGAGTCAAAGGATTTTTACTACGAGGCATTGCAGGAGTCATCTATAGGATGGCATACAAATGAGAATTCATATTTTGAATATATGAAAAATTTTCTGTCTATGCTCTATAAATGTTACAAAGAATTGGACAAAAGATTTTCTACTGTAAATGGGAAAAAACTTAAAAAAACAGAAAGAGTTGAGCAGACTGTTTTAAACAGTGTGCTTCCTGTGTCAAAAGCAGAAATCTGTGATATCCTGCCTGATGTGAGTCCGTCTACAGTAGAAGCAGTGCTTGGAAAAATGGTAAAAACAGGTTCTGTTATGAAATTGGGGCAGGCAAGGGCAACGAAATATGTCAATGCAAAATATATCAAATAATGGGGGAATATGTTTTATGCAGAATGCCATTAAATATGGTTTTTGAAAATAATTAAAAATAATTAAATGTATATAATTAGAAAAACGGGGCAAAAATCATAATATTTAATTGAAAAAACGGGGCAAAAATATGTTGACAAACACAAAAAGGAGTGATAAACTTTAAACAAATTTAGCGAGATAAAGCATTAAATCGTTAAAGAAATTCAAACAGTATAAAAGTTTGCACAATTAAATAAATTGTAAACCGTTGAAGCGGAGATAACGGCAATGATGCCTTTACAGAGAGCCTGTGGTGCTGAGAATCAGGTGTGAAACAAGTTGTCAAATGGACCGCTGAGGGCGCAGTCAAATGGATTTATCATTCATCCAGATATCCAGAGTATTCTGCGACGTGAGGGCATACGTCATTTGTCCGGGATATGTTGGTATCCTGCCAAGCGCACGAGCTTTATCGTGAATTCAAGGTGGCACCGCGGATAGTTAAGATTATTCGTCCTTGACAGAACTAAAATTCTGTCAAGGACGTTTTTTTAGTGAACAAAGAGGTACAATGGAGTTTGCAAGTCTGCATGCTCGCATGCAAGCTTGCGAACGAACATTGGACTGCACAACATGAAGCGAGAATTGTAGCAGCGTAAGCTGCGGAGAAGCCTTGAAAAGGCGAATTCGAGCTGTATGTTGGGCATTTGTTCACGGTTGAACACTGGACAGTACAACATAAAGCGAGAATTGTAGCAGCGCAAGCTGCGGAGAAGCCTTGAAAAGGCGAATTCGAGCTTGTATGTTGGACATTTATTCACTACCACACAAAATTTGGAGGTAAGTATATGAAAATTTCACCTACACTGATCGAAGTTAAAGAAATAGCAAAAACCGGGAAGTATGACATTCTTCCTGTAAGCTGTGAGATATTATCAGATTTTATCACACCTATAGAGGCTATGAGGATTCTGCAGAATGTTTCAACACATTGTTATCTGCTTGAATCGGCACAGGCCAATGAAGCCTGGGGAAGATATACATTTTTGGGATATGATCCAAAGCTTGAGATTAACTGCATAGATGGTCACATGAAGCTTGGAAAGCTTTCGGTGGAGACGGAAAATCCTTCAGAGTACATCAGACAGATTCTTTCAGAGTACAAAAGTCCGAAATTTGATTATATGCCTTCGTTTACAGGTGGCCTTGTAGGTTATTTTTCGTATGATTATCTGGGCTACAAGGAGAAAAGCATCAGAGGAAAAGCAAGAGACACAGAGGATTTCAAGGATGTTGATCTGATGCTTTTTGATAAGGTAATAGCATTTGACAATCTGTGCCAGAAGATAATACTAATCGCAAATATGTCACTTGATGATCCGGAAACAGGCTATAACAAAGCGATTGTTGAGCTAAAGCAGCTTAGGGAGCTTCTGATGCACGGAGAGAAAAAACAGAATATGGGTGGAAAGCTGCTGGGCGATGTCACACCGCTTTTTGAAAAGGAGCAGTATTGTGAGATGGTCGAGAAGGCAAAGCACCATATCAAAGAGGGGGATATTTTCCAGATAGTTTTATCCAACAGATTGAGCGCACCGTTTGAGGGAAGCCTTTTTGATACCTACCGCGTGCTTCGAACGATAAATCCTTCACCGTACATGTTTTATTTTTCGGGAACCGATGTGGAGGTTGCGGGAGCATCTCCGGAGACACTTGTGAAGCTTGAAAATGGAGTGCTTCACACATTCCCGCTGGCAGGCACGAGGCCGAGAGGTGCCACAGCAGAGGAGGACAAAAAGCTTGAGGAAGGGCTGCTTAAGGACGAAAAAGAGCTCGCAGAGCACAATATGCTTGTGGACCTTGGAAGAAATGACCTCGGAAAGGTAAGTAAATTCGGAACTGTAAAAGTTGAAAAGCTTCATTCCATAGAGCGATATTCACATGTGATGCATATAGGCTCGACAGTGCGTGGAGAGATAAGAGAAGAATACGACGCACTCGATGCAATTGAGGCCGTGCTTCCGGCAGGAACACTTTCAGGAGCGCCAAAAATCAGAGCGTGCCAGCTTATCGGAGAGCTTGAAGATAACAAGCGAGGCATTTACGGTGGCGCGATTGGATATATAGATTTTACAGGAAATATGGACACATGTATTGCAATCCGTATTGCCTACAAGAAAAACGGCAAGGTTTTCGTGAGAAGCGGAGCGGGAATCGTTGCGGATTCAGATCCTGAGAAGGAATTTCAGGAGTGCATAAACAAGGCAAAGGCTTCTCTTAAGGCACTGGAAGTCTCACAGGAGGTGGAAGAATGATTTTACTGATTGATAACTACGACAGCTTTTCTTACAATCTGTATCAGCTAATCGGCGAGATAGATCCTGATATCAGAGTAATCAGAAATGATGAGATGACAGTTGAAGAGATTAGGGATTTAAAGCCTGACCGCATCATATTATCACCGGGACCGGGAAGGCCTGAGGATGCGGGAGTGATAATAGCTGTGGCAAAGGAGCTTGGAAAGGAAATCCCAATCCTTGGCGTGTGCCTCGGCCATCAGGCGATATGCGCAGCATACGGTGCGACAGTCACATATGCAAAGGAGCTCATGCACGGAAAGCAATCGGATGCATCGTTTGACACAGAAAGCCTTTTATTCAAGGGTTGCCCGAAAAAAGCAAAGGTAGCACGTTACCATTCACTTGCTGCAGATGCGGACACGATGCCTGATTGCCTAAAGATTACAGCTACTACAGATGATGGTGAGATCATGGCTGTTGAGCACAAGGAATATCCGATATACGGAGTGCAGTTTCACCCGGAGTCAATCATGACACCGGATGGAAAGCAGATGCTTAGTAATTTTATCAAAGCTTAATTGAAAATTGCAGCGTTTAATGAATTTATATATTAGTTGTAGAATTGAAAACAAATAGCAGAACAAAATCATAAACAAAATTATAAACGAAATATTACCGGAATACAGGAGGACATAATCATGATCAAAGAAGCCATAGTAAAAATCGTAAACAAAGAAGACCTCACATATGATGAGGCATATGCAGTGATGAATGAGATCATGGGCGGTGAGACAACACCAACCCAGAATGCAGCTTTTCTTGCAGCTCTTTCCACAAAGAGCGCAAAGGCTGAGACAACAGACGAAATCGCAGGCTGCGCAGCAGCCATGAGAGAGCATGCGGTACAGGTGAAAACAGGTATGGATGTGTTCGAAATCGTAGGAACAGGCGGAGACAATGCACAGAGCTTCAACATTTCAACAACCTCTGCACTTGTTGCGGCAGCAGGCGGCATGAAGGTGGCAAAGCACGGAAACAGGGCAGCCTCTTCATTATGCGGCACAGCAGACTGTCTTGAGGCGCTCGGTGTCAACATAGACCAGAGCCCTGAGAAATGTGTAGAGCTTTTAAATAAAGTCGGCATGTGTTTCTTCTTTGCACAGAAATATCACACATCAATGAAATATGTCGGACCTATCAGAAAAGAGCTTGGTTTTAGAACAGTATTCAATATTTTAGGACCGCTCACAAATCCGGGTTCACCGGCCATGCAGCTTCTCGGAGTGTATGATGAGTATCTTGTAGAGCCGCTTGCACAGGTGCTTGTAAGCCTCGGAGTAAAGCGTGGAATGGTAGTATATGGCATGGATAAGCTCGATGAGATTTCCATGAGCGCACCGACCAAGGTATGCGAGATAAAGGACGGATGGTTCAGAACCACAGTAATCTCACCGGAGGATTTCGGCTTTGAGCGCTGTACAAAGGAGGATTTAAAAGGCGGTACACCTGAGGAAAATGCAAAAATCGTACGTGATATCTTAGGTGGACAGAAGGGGCATAAGAGAAATGCAGTACTCATGAACGCAGGCGCATCACTTTATATTGGAGGAAAGGCCGACAGCATGAAAGAGGGTATCGAGCTAGCAGCAGAAATCATTGATTCAGAAAAAGCACTTGAAACACTCGATAAGCTCATTGAGGTAAGCAACAGCTAAGCACACAAAACAGGAAAGGATAAGCGATGAATATTTTAGACCAGCTTGCAGAATATTCAAGGCTCCGCGTGGCAGAGGACAAGAAAAAAATAAGCCTTGAGGAAATGAAAAATATCGCGATTCAGACGAAAAACGAAAAGCTTTGTGATTTTGCATTTGAAAAAGCACTTAAAAAGGATGACTTGAGCTTCATATGCGAGTGCAAGAAGGCTTCGCCGTCAAAGGGGCTTATAGAGCCGGATTTCAGATATCTTGAAATTGCAAGGGAATACGAGGCGGCAGGTGCGGATTGCATCTCGGTACTGACAGAGCCAAAGTGGTTTTTAGGCTCGGATGAGTATCTTAAGGATATTGCAAAAACGGTTTCGATTCCGTGCATCCGAAAAGATTTTACGGTTGATGAATATCAGATATATCAGGCAAAGACACTCGGTGCCGCTGCGGTGCTTTTAATCTGCTCTATACTGTCAGATGTGCAGCTTGGTGAATACATAAAAATCTGTGACAGCCTTGGCATAAGTGCCCTTGTGGAGATACACAATGAAAAAGAGGCAGGGATGGCGGTAAGAGCCGGTGCCAGAATAATAGGTGTCAACAACCGCAATCTGAAGGATTTTACAGTTGATACAGCTAACAGCAGAAAGCTGCGCGACCTGATTCCCGATGACATCATATTTGTATCGGAAAGCGGTGTAAAGAGCACAGACGATATCAGGGCAATACGTGAAATCGGAGCTGACGCAGTGCTTATCGGAGAGACACTGATGAGAGCGGACGACAAAAAGGCTAAGCTTGATGAATTGCGATTAAGCTAATAGAGATATATAGGTATCTTCATGGTTTTAAGAATATCTGTAACTATTCAGTACAGAAAACAAAATATTTAAAAATATACATCAGAAGGGAAAACATCATGACAAATCCAAACGGAAGATTTGGTATTCACGGAGGACAGTACATTCCTGAAACCCTCATGAATGCCGTTAAAGAATTAGAAGAAGCATACAATCATTACAAAAACGATCCTGAATTTAACAGAGAGCTCACAGAACTTCTCAACGATTATGCAGGAAGACCATCGAGACTGTACTACGCAGAAAAGATGACAAAGGATCTCGGTGGAGCAAAAATATACCTTAAGAGAGAGGATTTAAACCATACAGGAGCCCACAAGATCAACAACGTATTAGGTCAGGCACTTCTTGCAAAGAAAATGGGCAAAACCCGCCTGATAGCTGAGACCGGAGCCGGTCAGCACGGCGTGGCAACAGCAACGGCCGCAGCCCTTATGGGTATGGAATGTGTTGTATTCATGGGCGAGGAGGACACAAAGCGTCAGGCGCTCAATGTATACCGCATGCGTCTGCTCGGAGCAGAGGTTATCCCGGTTACATCAGGTACAGCCACATTAAAGGATGCCGTATCGGAGGCAATGAGAGAGTGGACCAAGAGAATTTCGGACACACATTACTGCCTGGGCTCAGTTATGGGACCACATCCGTTCCCTACCATTGTAAGAGATTTCCAGGCGGTCATCTCAAAGGAAATCAAGGAGCAGATGCTTGAAAAGGAGCACAGACTGCCTGATGCGGTTATCGCATGTGTGGGTGGCGGCTCAAATGCCATCGGAAGCTTTTACAACTTCATAGAGGATGAGGGCGTAGAGCTCATCGGCTGCGAGGCAGCAGGAAGAGGAATAGATACATTTGAGACTGCAGCCACAGTAAATACAGGGCGTCTTGGTATTTTCCACGGCATGAAGTCATATTTCTGTCAGGACAAATACGGACAGATTGCTCCGGTTTATTCAATTTCTGCAGGACTTGATTATCCGGGAGTCGGACCGGAGCACGCATATCTGCACGATATCGGCAGAGCGCAGTATGTACCTATAACAGATGATGAAGCGGTAAATGCTTTTGAATACCTCGCAAAGACAGAGGGAATCATCCCTGCAATCGAGTCCTCACATGCAGTGGCATATGCCATGAAGCTGGCGCCTACAATGGACAAGGACGAGATAATCGTTGTTACTGTTTCAGGCAGAGGCGACAAGGACTGCGCGGCAATAGCAAGATACAGAGGGGAGAATATTTATGAGTAAGATAAGAAGTGCGTTTGAAAACGGCAAGGCGTTTATACCATTTATCACCTGTGGTGATCCAAATTTAGAGACAACCGCAAAAATCGTAAGAGAAGCAGTTGCAAACGGAGCAGACCTTATAGAGCTTGGAATTCCATTCTCTGATCCTACAGCAGAGGGACCTGTAATCCAAGGCGCCAACATAAAGGCACTTGAAGCCGGAGCTACAACAGACAAGGTTTTTGACCTTGTGAGAGATTTGAGAAAAGATGTCACAATTCCTATGGTTTTCATGACATATGCAAACGTGGTTTACTCATACGGTGCAGAAAAGTTTATCAGTACATGTAAGGAAATAGGAATTGACGGACTCATTCTGCCGGATATCCCATATGAGGAAAAGGAAGAGTTTTTACCACTCTGCGAGAAATATGATGTGGACCTTATTTCATTTATCGCACCTACATCAAAGGATCGCATTGCGATGATAGCAAAGGAGGCAACCGGCTTCATCTATGTGATTTCAAGCCTCGGAGTCACCGGTACAAGAAGCGAGATTAAGACAGATCTGGCTTCAATAGTCAAGGTAATCAGAGAAAATACAGATGTGCCATGTGCTATCGGTTTTGGCATTTCAACACCCAAGCAGGCAAAGAAGATGGCAGATATCTCGGATGGTGCCATTGTGGGCTCTGCCATTATCAAGATAATCGATGAGTATGGTGAGGCTTCACCAAAGTATGTCGGTGAGTATGTTAAAGCAATGAAGGATGCGCTGTAGAGACATTGTATTTTTATGTATGTAAAGGAGATTTTCTAAGGAAACTTAAAATAATATTATAAAACCCAAAAAATGACTTTTATACCCATATTTCAAAAATAAAATTTATGAAATATGGGTATAAAACTTGAAAAACAAATATATTAATTATATAATAAGTG
>OHIJ01000263.1_pt1 | contig 13600 bp, 12 predicted proteins | sample 1568331 | NCBI WGS metagenome assembly OHIJ01 (sample SAMEA3879501, study PRJEB24766) | human gut metagenome | biome: human-associated habitat; feature: feces | place: USA | collected 1985/1987
GATAAAACCACATAACTGAAAGATGAATTTACACACAAATTTGGACTTGACTATCTCAACAGCTAGTGTGTATATTCCAAAGACGGAGTTCGCAGGAAGCAGTATTAAATGGTTTGATGACAGTAAGTTAATCAGAAAAAATAAGTAAAACTGTAAATCAGTTACGATTTTCAGAGAAAGGAGCCACTTATGGCAAAGAATATTTATGATTATATTGGAAAAAAAGAGCTTTTCAGACGTGCGCAGAATGTAAGTTACATTGAACTGCCAAAAATGAAAGAGCTTGTTTATTCAAAATTTGACGGCTGTGAGTGGCTTGAAAACGAAAAGATAACAATAAGGTCACAGGCTTGTGGAACATGGATAAGTATACGTGATCGTAGAGAACATGAAGAAGAAATTCTGTGTGGGTACGATGGAGAAGGAAATTTCTCTACACATTATGTGAATGGAAAAAATATAGCAGTGAAAGCAGACAACAAGTCAAGTGAACGACTTAAATTTTTGATGGAACTTGATTTGGATAATCTGCCTGAGCAATTACCGGATGAACTCAAGGGGATCAGAACTGTTTATTAAAAGGTTTTATAGCTGTGAAAACAGCAGAAAAGAGGTTTTATGATGTACAAAATAACTATCAGCAACTTAAAAGGTGGAGTAGGAAAGACAACTACAACAGTAAATCTTGCATATTCTTTTATGCAGCTTGGAAAGAAGATTCTTGTTGTGGATGCTGATCCACAGGCAAATGCAACGCCATTCTTTTTACCAAGAAAGACAGACCGGTCAATCAAAGATGTGTACCGGAATCCGGCACACGTAAAGAGAAGCATTTATAGAACCAGGTATGGCAATATTGATGTCATACCGGGAAGTACAGAACTCGAGGAGGATGATGCATCACAGATTGATGTAATAAAAAAGGCACTGGATACCGTGGCGGACAGATATGATATATGCCTTATTGATACAAGACCTGCCTTTGAGCAGCTGACCATTACATGTATTTGTGCAGCTGATTTGGTGCTTACTCCTGTATGCCTGAATAAATTCTGTCGTGATAATTTATCAGTTGTAGATGAAAAGATAAATGGACTTAGATATATATATCCGGTTATGGATGGTGAGTTAATGGAGCCTGTCTGTTCACCGGTATGGAAGGTGTTTGCAACTATGGTGAATTCAAACAGAAGGGCACAGAGAGAGATTTATGAGGACCTTGTTGGCAGACATGATTATCCATTTCTTACAACATGTGTAAGTGCTTCGTCAGCAGTCGATAATGCCCTGTTGCTCTACAAGCCTGTTGCAAGACATAGAAAAAGTAATCCGGTAGCAGATGATTATCTGGAGCTTGCAAATGAGATTTTAAGCGAGAAAGTAGGTGAGTTCCATGGCTAAATTCGGAGCTGTATTTAACAGTGACGTAAAGAAAACTGACAACAGACCACGAAGTGAGACCAGATGGATACATTACACCAAGCTCATTGACAATACAGACCAGTATCGTAAAAGTGCAACAGAGGATGATATAGCTGCTTTTGCAGAACTGATTAAATCGGCTGGCAGGGTTCTTCAGGATTTACTAGTCCGAAAAAGCGGAACTGACACATATGAAATCATTGCAGGTCATCACAGAAGACTTGCCTGCAGGTATCTGGTAGAGCATGAAGGACTTAAGGAGTTTGAGTTTCTTCCATGCAAGGTAGAGCATGTTGATGATGTGCAGGCAGAGTTCCAGCTTTATGCGACTAATGGCTTCATCCCAAAGACAGATGCAGAAAAGCTGCATGAAATAGAACGCATCAAATATCTGCTTGATAAATATCCTGACGAGTTTAAGCATGTGCATGGAGGTAAGACGGTTGAAAAAATAGCCCGCATTCTGAATATGGGAAAAACGACAGTTGGCGATTATGTTAATATTTCAAAAAATCTTGGTGATAAAGGAAGAGAGGCTCTGGAAAAGGGACATATAAATAAAAGCGCTGCGCTGGCACTGGCCTCACTTCCTGAAGAAAAGCAGGAAGAATTGATAATGGATGGAAAGACAACCATGAAGGAGATAGAAGAACATAAGGAAGCTTCCAAACCTAAAAGAGAGCCGGAACCAAGACAGGTCAGAATTTTTTATGATCTGTTTTTAAAGGACGCAGACCGGCAGTTTAATTCATCTAAAGAGCTGAGAGAATACCTTATGTCTCATTTTGCAAAATCATACAGAGGCGGATGTGAGGCAGGAATATCATATGACTGCTCACCAAAAGGCATCATAGTGTGTAACTCAGACAGACTGTCATGGACAGAGTTCCTTGACCTTGTGGATGGTGTTACAGGCTCAGACAGATATGAAAGGATGCAGGAGGAAGAAGAGGGCATGACCGGCCAGTATGCATTTAACAACATTGATATGGACATAGACGAGGAAATCATGTCAGAAGAGGATGAGGAAAATGTATTCGATGATGATGAAGATGAATTCAAAAAGAGTCTTGAAGTTATGTATGACCTGGCTTTTTACCTTACAGAACAAAGAGAGCGGCTTAAAATGATTAGACAGCGTGCAGAGGCCGGTGCAGATGTTCCGGTTAAAGTATTAAGAAGGCAGGAGTATATAGTACAAGGATTAGAAAAATTGGCTAACAGTATAAGCGGACATAAATGGAGAGACAGGTCTCTGTCTGCCCCTACAGTACATCATCATTTAAAAGCCATTCTGGAAGGCTTAAAGGATGTGCCGGAAACACAGTCTATGAAATCAAACAGCAAATCAAAGGAGAACAGATTCAACAGCTTTAGCCAGCGTGACAATGATTATGGAGAGCTGGAGAGCCTGCTTCTCAATTCAACAATATAAATGGAAAACAGCCTGGGTCGGACGACGCAGGCCTCGTAAACGTTCACAAAAACATGCACATTTGCATTTCTAAACGCATAAAATCCAAAAAATACTTCAAAAATGAATAAAAAACATTTCCGGAAAGACCGGATGACATGCATGGCACTGCAGCCCTGCACATATCAGTCCAAAAATACGGATATATTTTTAAAGCAGTCCAAAAAAAGTGACATATATGTCATATGCCGGAAAACCAGTCCATAAATGCAGATATATATGGCATATACCAGTCCAAAAGAATGCCGGCATCCGGTAAGCTCAAATGCAGTGTTTAAGGTATAAAGGGCATATATTTAAACGCTTTTATATACATTCTTATATCTTACCTTTTCTTTTACTGGAATTAATTCTTATCTTTTCCCATATATGGGACTTGCGGGAGCTGCGCTCCGGATTAAATGATGCATGTTATCATATAACCGGCTGAAACTCTTACAAGTCCCATTAATGAAAAAGAAGAATTAAAAGGGAAAAGACAAGCCTTAATAGACAATGCAGCCAGTACCTGCATTACAGTCTTTCAATATCTGAGCCTAGTGTACTGGCATATTTAACTAAATATCAATATGCCAGTACACTAGTGCTAAGAAAAAATGTAAATGATGATATGTACGTGTTTATTCCGGTATGTTAACAGAATGTTCATATGCGGCCAGACAATACGAGACATGTATTTTTTGACAAGATAGCGAAGCAAAAAGTTTGCTGTTAATTTGACCAGAAGTTTTATTATTGAGTTAATCATTTTGAATACCTTCCTTTCCTGTTCATAGAGAGTATGATTTTTTTTCTCCATTTTGGCTTTAATGAAATATTTCTATAGAATTACATAGATAAATATGGATTTTGCAAAATTACGTTAAATAAAATTGTAAGAGTTATTTCCTTGGCAGATGTGCATTAAAAGTTACAAAATCATCGTAAAAGTCTCATTTATGGGAGTTTAGAGATATTCCGGACGGAAAAGGACCGGTAGTAAGTGGAGGTAAATGGAGGTAGATAGCATATTTATTAAGTGGTATTATATAATTGTGAAAAAAGATAAATATTGCACAAATACAACTTTGTGATCACGGTTAAAGAGCAGCATTTTGTTGTGCAACTCTCACAAAAACAATCCAATGGGATGTTTTCGCTTGACAAAAACACCCCATTGGATTATTTTATAAGTGAAGGGAGGATATATATGGGAAATGAAAAGACTGACTGGATGATATATTCAGACCGGGAAATGAGTGTTATGTCTGCACAGGAAGAAAAAGTATCCTTCAAGGAACTGATAAAATCCCTGGGAATGACACAGAAAGAATTTTCGGAGACATTTGGTATTCCAATGGGAACCTTAAGGCACTGGATATCCGGTGACCGTGAGTGTCCTGTATACACTAAAAGAATGCTTGCATACATGGTAGAATTAAAAAGACTGGAGGCAAAAAGGAATGAAGAATAAGATTTTGCGTACTATTCAGAAGGTATTCTGCGCGGTTATGATGGTTGTTGTGATTATTATTTCAACAGTATTTATTTTAATAGCACCTGTAGTTCAAAGGGTTATCAGACAGAATATATTTGTAGCTATTCTAACCGGCGGTGATATTTACAGAAATCATGATAATGATTTTCAAGATACTTTCAATGAAGCATATCAGTATTATGATACGGAGCTTGAGGAACCTTATTTTGATTTTGATAATCAGGAGATGAACCAGTAAGAAAGGAAGGAAACAGCATGAAGAGAAAAATTATAACAGCAATACTTGCGATAACGGTTGTATTTTCGGCAGCTTCGTGTGGATCAGCCGAAAACAAGAGCAGCAATACACAGGAAGCAACAGTATCCGATACGCAAAACAGCACGGAAAGAGTATCTGAAGCTGCAGGGGATACGCAGTCTGAAGAAATGACTGCAACAGTAAATGATGGTGAAAACGTACCGGGTTCCGGTGCGTCAAAATCAGATACATCAGATGCTGCGGCATCTTCGTCTGCTGACAGTAAAGACACTGACAGTACAGTAAAGGAGAACGGTTCAGACAGCAAGAGCAGTACAAAGAAAAGTACCTCCACAGCCGCGAACCACAACAGCACACAAAGTACAGGTGCTTCAACTGCAAAAACAGACAGCGGTAAAAAGAGCACGCAGTCTTCAGGTGCATCAAATCAGACAAAGCCGGCATCAGCTGCAGGCAGTAAAGGTACAGACAGCTCAGCAGGCACAGCGAATAAGCCGGCAGCTCATACCCATACATGGGTAAAGTATGTGGCCAATACCATTCAGCACAAGGAAGAGGGGCATTATGAAACGAAGGTAGTAAAAGAGGCATATGATGAGCCGCAGTATGAGTATCATAATGTTTGCAATAAATGCGGTTATGATGCAGGTATAGATAAAGACTGTTGGATAATTGCAGATCACGAGGATATTTGTGAATGGAGTTGGAGCAATGTTCCCGTGCAAGTAGGAACAATTCATCACGATGCAGAAACAACCCAAGTATGGGTAGTGGACAAGCCGGCATATACAGAGTATGTGTATGGCGAGAAGTGCAGCGGATGCGGTGCCACAAAATAGGGTGGTAGTAAGTGGTAGTAGATATCTTTTTCATGGTAGTGTAATATATAATTGATGATAAAGGAATTGTACAGAGGTCTCGTGCAGTTCCTTTTTTGTTACAAATTGTAAGCCAAAAGAATAACATGACAGGAGAACATGATGAAAAAACTTATATCACGAACAGACATCATGCAGAGGGGACCTCCATAACAGCAGGGATTGACCATAGCGGTCAGTCCTTTTTTAGTGCAAATAAATTAAGGAGACAAATCGCATGAAAAAATTTAAAAGAGTGTTGGCACTGGCCATGGCAGTTATTTTATCTGTGCCAACAATCATCACAACCGGTATGGGAACAGTGCCGGTCAAGGCGGCCGGTGATACGGTTGAACTGACGGTATCAGATGATTCTGCCAAGTATGCCGGATACGAAACACACAAGATGTATGCAGGTGGCAATTATGCTTATTGTGTACAGCCGTCTAAAAAGACTCCGCAGTCCGGAACATATGAAAAGCACTATGATGTAGAGAATTATGTAAGCAATGCCGGAGACGAAACGCAGGCACTACAGAGTCGCAATCTTGCGTATTACTGCTGGGGAGCACCGGGCTTTAATGCAAGCTATTTCCCATCTACATGGTATGACGGCAGCGCAATGGATGACGACAAGTACATTGCATTAAGCCACATAATGTTGTCTTTTTTGGTGTCATACGATGAAGTAGGTTCTATGCATGGATGTAACAGTTCATTTAAGAACTGGGTATACCAGAACGTACTTGGATATAATGCCAATGGTGATCTGGTAAATGGGCAGGCTACATTACCAATCCTCTGCTGGGCGACAGCACCTGCATCATTTAAGGTATATATACTTTCCACAGGAAGTGCGACACAGAACATTCTTGGTTATGAGTACACACCGACAGGTACAGTTTCATTAAGCAAGTCATCAGCTGACACAGGAATTACATCAGGAAACTCATGTTATTCGCTCGCAGGAGCTGTATACGGAATCTATTCTGATGCAGGCTGTTCAGCTCAGGTTACTACACTGACAACGGATGCAGGCGGCAATGCAGCTGCTGTATCACTGAATGCCGGAACATACTACTACAAGGAGCTTACAGCTCCGGCAGGATATGCACTTGATAGTTCGGTACAGTCATTTACTGTAACAGACGGACAGAATACAGCGCTAAGCGTATCAGATACACCTACAAACGATCCTGTAAGAATAAGCATCAACAAGGTAGACAGTGAGACTGGTGACAAGGTACAGGGCGGAGCGAGTCTTGAAAATGCAGAGTTTACTGTTAAATACTATGCAGGCTATTACAATGCAGGCAATCTTCCAACAAATGCCACACGTACTTGGGTTATAAAAACTGTAAAACGTCCATCAGGTCAATATGTTGCTATCTTAAATAATGATTGTAAAGTATCTGGTGATGATTTTTATACAAATGCATCAGGAACTGTATGTTTACCACTCGGCACAATCTCAATCGAAGAGACAAAAGCTCCTGAAGGCTACAGCCTTGAAGGTGCATATCTTCAGGTTGGCGGAACCGGAACCAAAATTACAGGCAAATATGTAGCCCAGATTACACAGAGCGGCAATCTTGCTTCTTTAAAAGGTGGCAACACCTTTAAGGTAAGCGACAAAATCAAGCGTGGTGACTTCAAGCTCACTAAGATTGACACAGACAATCAGAACAGAATGAGCGACATTCCATTCAGGGTTACATGCAAGGGCACCGGTGAGAGCCACATCATCAAAACTGATGAGAACGGTTATTTCAGCTCAGAGAGCAGCTGGAACGCACACTCAAAGAACACAAACGGCGGCGGTGCGTATGACGGACTGTGGTTTTCTTCCGCAGATGGCAGTGCAAAGGTCGATGATTCGGTTGGAGCAATGCCTTATGGTGATTACACACTTGAGGAGCTTTCCTGTGACAACAACAGGGGCAAAATCCTCTACAAGGGCGAGTTCTCTATCAGAAGAGACAAGGTTACAGTTGATATAGGTACAATCGAGAACCATTCAGAGCCAACACCTGTCATCACAACACAGGCATCTGATGCAAAGACACAGTACCAGATCATCAAGCCGTCTGCTGATACTGATATCGTAGATAAGGTAACAATCACAGATACAATGGCAGGCAGGGATTACACAATTACCGGCACACTCATGGACAAGGACACAGGTGAAGCAGTCATGGTAAACGGAAATCCGGTGACAGCTTCACAGACATTTACATCTGACGGAACAAAGAAGGTGCTCGACATGCACTTTAACTTTGATTCATCTGCACTTGGCGGAAAGACAGTAGTTGTATGCGAGAAGCTCACATATGGCGATTACGTGGCAGCCACAGAGGAGGATATGGAGAATAAAGACCAGACTATTTATTTCCCTGAAATCCACACCACTGTCACAGACAGTGAGACAGCTGATCACCTTACACTTGCAGACAGCAGGGCTGTTATAACCGATACAGTTACATACACAAACCTCTTAAAGGGTGAGACATACACATTAAGCGGTGTGCTCATGGACAAAGAAACAGGAAAAGAGCTGCTTGTTGATGGAGAGCCTGTCACACAGGAGATGGCTTTCACGGCAGGACGTGCATCAGGCACAAAGAAGCTCAAGTTTGAGTTTGACACAACGGGACTTGCAGGAAAGAGCTTTGTAGTGTATGAAACACTTACACTTGAGGATGTGGAGGTTGCAGAGCATAAGGACATTAATGATGAGGGCCAGACAATCCACATTCCGGCAGCACAGACAACAGCCACTGATGACAGCTCAAAGATTAACGTGAGCGAGGCAAAGAAAGAAATCTCTGTCACAGATACAGTAGCGTACCGGAATCTGGTACCGGGCAAGGAATACACAGTCAGGGGAACAGCCGTAGACAAGGAGACAGGAGAGCCTCTTACAGACGCAGACGGAAACGAGCTCGTATCGACAGCTAAATTTACTGCAGCATCAGCAGACGGCAGTGTGGATGTGAAGTTTACATTTGACGGAACAGCCATGGCCGGACATTCAGTGGTATTCTTCGAGAATGTATACTACACGGACAAGCTGATTGCAGTACATGCGGACATTGATGATGAGGCACAGACAGTCCACATTCCACTCATTTTTACAAGTGTTAAGGATAAGGACACTGACTCGCACATGTCACTTGCAGGCAGTGATGTGACTCTTACCGATACAGTAGCGTACCGGAATCTGGTACCTGGAAAGACATACACCGTTTCCGGAACACTCATGGACCAGCGTACCGGCAAGGCTGTGACAGTAAATGGCAAGGCCGTTACATCATCAGCTGATTTCACACCGGATACAGCTGACGGAGAAACAACAGTAGATTTCCATTTCAATGCAAAGGGTCTTGATGATACAACAGTGGTTGTGTTTGAAAAGATGTTCTATGGAAAGGCAGAGATTGCAGCCCATGAGGATATCAATGACAAGGGACAGACAATATATATCCCATCAGTAAAGACAACAGCCATTGATGATAAGACAGCAACAAAACTCACACTTGCAGAGAAGGATATACACATCACTGATACAGTAGCGTACCGGAATCTGGTACCGGGTGAGAAATACACAGTCACAGGAACTGCAATAGACAAGACAACAGGCGAGACATTAAAGGATGATGCAGGAAAAGATGTAACCGCAAAGGCATCGTTTAAGGCAGAAAAAGCAAATGGAACAGTCGATGTGGAGTTTGTATTTGACGGAAGCACACTTGCTGGAAAGACTGTGGTAATGTATGAAAACATTTACTACAACAACAAGCTCGTTGGTGTGCATGCTGATATTTCCGACGAAGCACAGATTATCTATGTTCCATCAGTAAAGACATCAGCGACAGACACAAAGACAGAGACAAAGCTCACATATGCTGAGAAGGACATAAAAATCACGGATACTGTCGAGTACACAAATCTCATTCCGGGAAAGACATATAAGGTCACAGGAACAGCGGTGGATAAGAAAACCGGAAAGGTGATTAAGGATGCAGACGGAAAAGCAGTAACTTCAGAAGCTGAGATAACACCGGATACAGCTGACGGAAAAGTGGATGTTGATTTCATCTTTGACGGAAGTAATTTAGCCGGAAAGACCATTGTAATGTTTGAGGAAATCCGTTATGAGAACAGGCTTGTAGGAGTACATGCAGACATTGATGATGAGGCACAGACCATTTACGTGCCAGCCATTGCAACAGAGGCACTTGATGAGGTGACAGGCATTCATCTGTCAAATGCAGGGATGATAGAAATTTAGATAAAAGTGTTGACAACAGAAATTGTCTGTGCTATATTCTAATAGTTGTATGAAAACAAAGTAGAGTATCCACTCTCACCTAAGCGCAATGGCGCGACTTAGCGTTAATATTTTCAAACATTTGTGTTGAAGATTGTATAGTGGATAGTCTGCCTATCCACTATTTTTTATGGAGGTACAAGACCATTAGCGAATTAATGATTAATGAACAGATCAGAGACAGAGAAGTTCGACTGATTGGAGCGGATGGAGAACAGTTAGGAATTGTTTCTTCAAGAGAAGCTCAAAAGATTGCAGACGAGGCAGGACTTGATTTAGTAAAGATAGCACCAAATGCAAAGCCACCTGTATGTAAGGTGATTGATTATGGTAAGTATCGTTATGAGCAGGCCCGTAAGGAAAAGGATGCAAAGAAAAAGCAGAAGACCGTTGAATTGAAAGAGATTCGTCTCTCACCTAACATTGAGGCTAACGACTTGAATACCAAGATGAATGCTGCAAAGAAATTTCTTGCAAAAGGAAATAAGGTAAAGATCACACTCAGATTCAGAGGACGTGAGATGGCTCATATGAATGCAAGCAAACATATCCTTGATGATATAGCGGAGAATCTTTCAGATGTAGCGGTAGTGGAGAAAGCACCAAAGGTTGAAGGAAGAAGCATCGGTATGGTGCTGGCAGAAAAGAGATAACAATTTAAGGAGGAACACACAATGCCAAAAATGAAAACAAGCAGAGCAGCTGCAAAACGTTTCAAAGTTACAGGAACAGGAAAGTTAAAAAGAAATAAAGCCTACAAGAGACATATCTTAACTAAGAAAACAACAAAGACAAAGAGAAATCTCAGAAAAGCAACAATGACAGATGAGACAAATGTTAAGAATATGAAGAAGATTTTACCATACATGTAATCGGTAGTATTAGTTAAGGAGGAATCAACAAATGGCAAGAGTTAAAGGCGGTTTAGGCGCTAAGAAAAGACATAACAGAACATTAAAGTTAGCAAAGGGTTATAGAGGCGCTAGATCTAAGCAGTATAGAGTAGCAAAGCAGTCAGTTATGAGAGCACTTACAAGCTCATACGCTGGACGTAAAGAGAGAAAGAGACAGTTCCGTCAGTTATGGATTGCTCGTATCAACGCAGCAGCTCGTCTCAACGGACTTTCATACAGCCAGTTCATGCACGGCTTAAAGTTAGCAAACGTTGACCTTAACCGTAAGGTATTAGCTGATATGGCTGTTACAGATGCAGCAGGATTTGCTAAATTAGTAGAGGTTGCTAAATCTAAGCTTGCTTAGTTTAGCATAAAGAGATATATGAAAAAGCTACCGGGCTTCATGTGAAGCCCGGTAGCTTTTTTTTATTCTTGAGCTTTTTTGTATTTACTGCGATACTCCTTAGGCGAAAGGCCTTTTATTTTATGAAAGGTCTTTGAAAAATAAAGGCTGTTATCAAACCCTATAGAGCCTGCAATTGCTGTGATGGACAATGAGGAGTGTTTAAGCAGATAGCATGCCTGTTTGATTCTGAAATCGGTCAGATATTCCTTTGGCGATACACCGAGGATGCTCTGGAAGGAACGGAACAGGTGACTTCGGCTTAAGCCTATATATGATGCAATATCCTCAACGGTGATAGGGTATGAATAGTTGGCGGAGATGTATTCGATGCCCTTTTGTACATAGGAGTTTGCACTGTTTTGCGGTGGCTTTGATGTGGCGGCGCTGACAAAAAGAGCGAGGGTGGTGTAGAGTCGCCCGGTCATTTCGAGTGCATTTTCAAATTCTGTGCCTCTGGCGTCGTATATATGCATGAGCTGTCTTTTTATTTCGTTTCCGTTTGATACACTGTGTATGTATGGATGTGCTTTTGTGAAATCAGTGGCTCTTAAAATGGTTGCAGCATCGCTGCCGGTAAAGCCTACCCAGGTATATTCCCAAGGATCTTGCGCATCAGCCTGATAAATCACTTCGGTATTTGGATATACGAGAAACGCATCACCGGGAGTTAATGTGTGAACACTGCCATTTACAGTGTAGCGGCCTTTACCGCTTATGATATAGTGAATCAGATAATGGTCTCTGATACCGGGTCCCCACTGATACAGGCTATCACAGCTCTGGAAGCCTACGTTATATACGGACAGAGATACAAGCTCTTTTTCTTTTACGATATAGGAATTTTTGTACTTATTGTTCATATTGCCTACCTTTACAACATTTTTACATATTTCTTCTACATTTTATTCTATACAAAAATGAGCAAATGCGCTACAATAAATTTAACAAAAATGAAAAGGAGATATTTATTATGGCAATTTTAGTTACTGGTGGAGCCGGATATATCGGAAGCCACACATGTGTGGAACTTCTTGATGCAGGCTACGATGTTGTAGTACTTGACAATCTTTCAAATTCATCTGAGAAGTCACTTGACAGAGTTAAGGCTCTTACAGGCAAAGAAGTAAAGTTCTATAAGGGAGATATCCTTGACAGAGACATATTAAATAAGATTTTTAAGGAAGAAAAGATAGATAGCTGTATTCACTTTGCAGGACTTAAAGCAGTAGGAGAGTCTGTGGCAAAGCCTTGGGAGTACTATAACAATAATATTGCAGGAACACTTACACTTGTTGATGTGATGAGACAGAATGGCTGCAAGAGCATCATTTTCTCTTCATCAGCTACAGTATACGGAGATCCTGCACAGATTCCTATCACAGAGGAGTGCCCAAAGGGACAGTGTACAAACCCATACGGCTGGACAAAGTCTATGCTTGAGCAGATACTTATGGACATCTATAAGGCAGATAATGAGTGGAACGTTATTCTTCTTCGTTACTTCAATCCAATCGGAGCTCATAAGAGTGGTACAATGGGTGAGAATCCAAACGGTATTCCAAACAACCTCATGCCTTACATCACACAGGTGGCAGTAGGCAAGCTAAAAGAGCTTGGAGTATTCGGAGATGACTATGATACTCCTGACGGAACAGGTGTGAGAGATTACATCCATGTAGTTGACCTTGCGGTTGGACATGTCAAGGCTTTAAAGAAAATTGAGGAGAATGCAGGTCTTTGCATCTACAATCTTGGAACAGGACACGGCTACAGCGTGCTTGATATTGTAAAGAATTTCGAGGCTGCAACAGGGGTTAAGATTCCTTATACAATAAAGCCTAGAAGACCTGGCGATATTGCTACATGCTACTGTGATCCATCAAAGGCCAAGAGAGAGCTCGGCTGGGAAGCACAGTATGGTATTAAGGAGATGTGTGCCGACTCATGGAGATGGCAGAAGAACAATCCTAACGGATATGATGATTAATTATCAGAAATATTGGCGCCCGGAGTACAGTCTGTGATGCACAATACCTCGCATGCGCTAACGCTTTGCAGTTAAGATGCTGTATGAATTATGCATATAGAGTTTCACAGAATGACGAAACCGGCTTTTACGCACCGTCCGTGGTGCGTAACGCCTTGCCCCACCGTCCATGGTGGGGCATTTCTATTTGTGAAGCATAATTCTACAGCATCTAAACAGCACCGCTAGTCGCTTATGCGGGGTATTGTGCATCACAGACTGTACTCCGGGCATTTTACATGATATTGATATAAAATATGAAACGTTTATTTATCATAGCGTGGATAGACGCCGGACGCACCCGCAGCAGTAAAATACACCTTGCATGCGTGACTAGCGAAGCTGTTTAGATACTGTAGAATTATGCCTATGAAACACAGAAATGACTTGCCATGGAAGGCAAGTCAAGGAGAACCGCGCCACGGAAGGCGCGTTTCGACGGTTTCGTCAAGC